>Ga0209290_1000399_pt1 | contig 33087 bp, 33 predicted proteins | sample EN1Hudsemesocosm_2_FD_184632 | JGI IMG/M metagenome (GOLD analysis project Ga0209290, IMG submission 184632) | Methane-oxidizing microbial communities from mesocosms in the Hudson Canyon - EN10B Hudson Canyon (SPAdes) (version 2) | ecosystem: Environmental > Aquatic > Marine > Cold seeps... | reverse complement strand
CAAGGCGTTGAAGAAAGTCTGTTCAGTGAGCGTACAGGACTAAGCTTGGAGGCATTGGAGCCCCAGCTAAGTGAATTGCGTCAATTAGGTTTGCTCGAATCGGACAGATTAGCGACAACAGAAAAAGGACATTTATTTTTAAACAGTGTGCTTGAAAAGGTGATGAGCTAATCTGTCCTGAGTTGTCATTCCTGAAGTACCCAATCGGGGATCCAGTTCTTTTCATATTCCGCCTTTAGAGAATGGATCCCGGCTGGAGAACACACCGGGATGACATAGTATTAGAGCGTACCAGAATGTTAGAGAGTGTTATTTATAATGTTTTGAAAACTTTCTTCGCGGCTTCAATCGTCGCCGCAATTTCTTCATCACCATGAGCACTTGACACAAAACCTGCTTCAAAGGCAGAGGGCGCCAAGTAAATGCCTTCTTGTAACATCGCATGATAGAACTTTTTGAAACGTGTGATATCACACTGCATCACTTGATCAAACAAACTAATGCTCGCGTCTTCAGTAAAGAAGAACCCAAACATGGCACCCACCTGGTTAAAAACCATCGGAATATTTGCTTCATCAGCTGCCGCCTTTAAGCCCTTCACCAACTTAGTTGTTGTTGCCGTTAAATCTCGATAAAAACCCGGCTGTGAAATGGCCTCTAGCATGGCTAAACCTGCTGCCATTGCGAGCGGGTTACCCGATAAAGTACCTGCCTGATAAACCGGGCCCGTTGGGGCAATCGCTAGCATGATATCTTTGCGCCCGCCAAAAGCACCAACAGGTAGTCCACCGCCAATCACCTTGCCTAAAGTAGTGAGGTCAGGTTTAACTTGATAAACCGATTGCGCACCGCCAAGCTCGGTTCTGAATCCAGTCATCACTTCATCAAAAATAAGCACACTCTTATGTTCATCACAACATTCTCTAAGTGATTCGAGAAAACCAGGAATAGGCGGAATGCAGTTCATGTTACCGGCGACAGGCTCTACGATAATTGCGGCAATTTGGTCGCCCATTTCAGCAAATAATTTACGTACTTCATCTGCCTTGTTAAAACTTAGGGTGATGGTGTGCTCGGCAACACTCGCCGGTACACCAGGAGAATTGGGCACACCCAGTGTGAGGGCGCCAGAACCTGCTTTGACTAATAATGAATCGGCGTGGCCATGATAACAGCCTTCGAATTTGACGATCTTATCGCGGTTGGTAAAACCTCTTGCTAAACGGATGGCACTCATCGTGGCTTCAGTGCCAGAGCTGACCATGCGCACCATTTCAATTGAGGGTACTAACTCGCATACTTTTTTGGCCATTTGGGTTTCAATCGCGGTCGGTGCGCCATAACCTAAGCCTTGGCTTAATTGGCTTTGTACCGCTTGCAATACGCCCGGATTGGCATGACCCAGTATCATCGGTCCCCAAGACGCGACATAGTCTATGTAACGTTGGCCATCGGCATCTATCAAATAAGCGCCTTCACCACGCTCAAAAAAAATGGGGGTACCTTCAACGCCTTTAAAGGCACGAACAGGAGAATTAACTCCGCCTGGAATGACCGTTTGGGCGTCGGCAAATAGTTGTTCTGATTTTGACATGAGTAAAAGCCTATTCTGTTTTTTATGTGTTTGAATGCTTAAAAAATGAAGATAGTATGCGCGCAGTCGTTTCTATATCGTTTTGGCCAAATAAACCATTAATCACCGCAATATTATGGAGTTCATAGTTCACTAAGCTAGCGTAGTTGCTTAGATTAATGCCACCGATTGCGACAGCAGGTATATTCAGCTGCTGTGCTTTTGATAAAACTTCGAGAGGGCAGTGCGGCGCATCAGGTTTTGTTTTTGAGCTGAAAATACGCCCAAAAGCGCAGTAATTTACCCCTCTTTCTATGCAGCTTTGCGCATAGTTCACGTTATCGTGGCAGGTAACGCCGATGATCTTATCCATGCCTAGCTGTTGTCGTGCCGCTGAAATATCGCCATCACTCTTACCTAAGTGAACACCATCAGCACCAGCACGGAGACAAAGATTCAAGTCATCATTGATAATGAGGCGCGCATTAAACTCCAGACAAAGACTCTTTAAGCTTTGTGCACTTTTAAGTCTTTCAATTTCACTGGCGCTTTTGTCACGATACTGTATGACCTGGCAGCCACCTCTAAGCGCTTGCTCTACACCTAGCAGAAGTTTCTTACCCGGTAGCAAAGCGGGGTCTGTGATGGCGTAAAGGCCCTTTGGGAGTAGGGTATTGAACATTTTAAAAGGGCTTCACCACAACAAGAATAACGATACTGATGAGCAGTAACACTGGAAGCTCATTAAACCATCGATAAAAGACGTGGCTTTTTTGATTCTCATCACGCGCAAAGGTTTTGAGCAAGGTGCCACAATAGAAGTGATAGACCACGAGTAGGGTAATCAGCGTTAATTTTGCATGAAACCAGGCGCCTTGTAGATAGCCTTCAGGGTTATAGGAAACGAGCCAGAAACCGAGCATGATGGTCGCAATCATCGATGGTGTACCTATACCCCGATAGAGTTTTCTTTCCATTATTTTGAAGCGCTCAAGGCTGAGATGGTCATCAGACTGACTGTGATAAACAAATAACCTCGGTAAGTAAAATAAGGCTGCAAACCAGCAGATAACCGCAACGATATGAAATGCTTTTATCCAAAGCATAGTTGTTCCCTTTTGTAATGAAAGTTATTTTCTTTTGTATTGATAGTAGTTTTCAACATCGGCTCGCGTGAGTATTCCGAGTACGCGTGTCACAGTGGTGCCACTTGTTCGTTCGACGTAAAGTGCATCCGTTTTGGCTTCAGCAAAGCGATCTAGGGCTTCTTGCAAGGTTGCCTGAAAATATAAAGAGGCGACATCTTTACGCTGGGCAGGTATTTCAAATAAGTCGACGAGTATGCGCTCTTTTAATAAATCCTGTTCAGCCTCTAAATAGAGCGCTTCATTTTCTTCTAAGTAGTGTGCAAGATCAACGGTGGGTAGAAGGGAGACAGGAATACTTTCATTATTATTGATCAGGATCCATTTAGGTTCTTGTCGAAGCAGCGCTTTGGCCTCTTCGTAGCTTAAGGTTCTGTCAGATGGCGTGAACTGTCTACTCATAATGGCACCGACACTGACGCGGCGTAATGCTTGAATCACCGGACTGTTATGATAATCCAAACCCTGTTCTTTTAAGATACTTAAGAATATGGATTTTTGACCAAAAACTTCACTGGCAACCAGACTGGATATAACAATGATCAGCATGCCTGGCAAAATAATATTTGGATTTTGTGTTAATTCAAGTAAAGCGAGTAAGGCTGCGAGTGGCGCCTGGAGGGCTGAGCCCATCATTGCGCCCATCCCGAGCATGGCGTAAAAACCTGCCGATGAAGCTGTATCAGGCATTATCCACTGGGCAATCAGACCAAAGAAACCACCAATTGTTGCTCCGATAAATAACACGGGCCCAACTAGCCCACTGGGCATGCCCAGCCCGACACTGATGCCGGTCACGATGATTTTACCCGCAGCAATGGTGAAGAGTAAAAGTAGCCCGTATTCACCTAATAATGTTTGGTTAACCGTGTCATAACCGACACCCATGATCTCAGGCAGAAAAACGGCTACCCCAGCGGTTAATATCCCTGCGGTGAGAATGCGGTAAAAAATGCTGCGATTGAAATGCGAGTTTGCAAAACGCATGGTCTGCTTTATAAGTCCGACAAAGCTGGCTGAAACAAAACCAATGGCAACACCACAAAAAATAATATAAGGGACTTCAGCTAATGAGTTCATATATAACTGGGGGACAAGGAAAGCAGGGTCGGCACCATACACGCCTTGAGAAATAATCGCGGCAGCGACAGAGGCTAAGATTACTGGGGTAAAGCCGGCGATTGAATACTCCATCATCACGACTTCCATAGCGAATATTACCCCTGCAATAGGGGTGTTGAAAGACGCAGAAATAGCGGCCGCCGTACCACAACTAATTAAGGTGCGGATACTGTTGTTTGGTAAATTGAGATAACGGCCGAGTAGGCTGGAACAAGCCGCGCCAAGATGGACTGCCGGGCCTTCTCGTCCAGCAGATTGTCCACTGAGAATAGTCAGTACTCCACCAATAAATTGTGTGCAGAGGCTTCTAAAGGTGATATACCCCTGGTGATAATTCAGTCGTTCCATGACAAAAGCGACACCGACTTTACGCTGGTTTATCCTCAGCCGGTACCAAATAACACCAATTATAAATGCGCCACTAATTGGCAGTACCGCGCGCATAAAGGTAGATAAGCCTTCATAATTCTCAGGATCACCTTCAGGAAAAAAATAAGCTAAAGGTGCTTCGATCAGAAAGCGAAATAATAAAATGACACCCGCCGTTAGAGAGCCGGATATTAGCCCAAGAATCGACAGTTGTGGCAAGGCATCAACACCCGATAATTGATGTCGAAAAACACGCTTATAATTTTCGAATGTCGTTTTGAACGGCATAGAAGGTGTCTAAAGCTAGTAGTTGAGCGGGTATTAAAAACATAGACTCCTTGTTGAGTCTATGTGTGGTTAGTGTAGCGTTCCGGAGGCTTTAAAGTAAAGTATGCTATGCTTTAGAGGCAATAAACTTTATGTGTATAAACAGCTTAAATCCGCTGAAGAAATTTATGCATTGAATATAATTAATTTGAACTTTGCACGTTTGAAAGCTCGACTTGAGTTTGAAGCATGACTCTATTATCCAATTCATCAATGGTAGTTTGCATCATTTGATGAACGTCTTCTCTTAAGCTCGTTAGATCTTGTTTACGGGTATCAGCGGTTTGGATAGGCGGCAGTATTTTAACGATGATGGTGCCTGCACGGAGTTTATTAAGGTTAATATGTTTGGGGTAAGAGCTGGCGCAGATCGGAACAATAGGCGCATCAGCTTGTTTTGCCATATGAAAAGCGCCTTTTTTAAACGGCAGAAGATTGTTGCCTCGATTTCGAGTACCTTCAGCAAACACCCATATTGAAGTTTGTTTATGTTTCAGGGCCTCAGTTGTCTCCGTCATGGCATTAATGGACTCTTTGCTCTTTTTTCGGTCAATCATGATATTGCCCGCTAACCAATAAACTTGCCCAAATAAAGGTAAGTATTTTAGACTCTTTTTTCCCACACTTACCGCTCGTTTGGGGACGACAGCCCCATGAACAAAGAGGTCAAGATTATCTTGATGGTTAGCCACAATGACACTAGGCGGCATATCTTTTAGTAACTCTTTGCCTTCAATCACTAAATTTATACCAAGTATTTTAATACTGCCCCAGCTAAACATGCGGCCACAAATTCGGGTGTTATCGGGGTTGAAAGGCCTTAATAGACTAATGAGGGATCCGATAAAGGCAATGGCAAAAAAATAGATGAGCACTAAGGTGGTTCTAATATAACGGATCATAATAGTAGGTATATTGTGTTGGTTGCTTTAAGTGCCCAGTATAAAGTATTTTCGGCTAATACCTGTACGCCATACAGGCCAAAAAGTGTAATAATTGAGCGATTTTTTGAACTTTTATATCATTCAGATAAAAGACCGGCTTAGATTGGCATGTTACAATGCCGACTATAAATGGCCTGTAGGTTTAACTGATATGGGCGAAGAAATTAGTGGAGCGAGAAAAAAGTGATTAAAGCAGGCATTGTCGGAGCAACAGGGTACACAGGTTCAGAACTTTTACGTCTTTTGGCATTACATCCTGAGGTCGAAATTTCGGTTGTGACCTCGCGTACTGAAAAAGGTCGCCCTGTCGCTGCTATGTTTCCTCATGTTCGTGGTCATATTGATCTTGCCTTTACGGACCCTAGCGTTAAAGAATTGGCTGTTTGTGATGTCATCTTTTTTGCGACACCACATGGTGTGGCGCAGTCGATGATGGCGGAGTTTATCGACTCTGGTTTGAAAACCATTGATTTATCAGGTGATTTCAGATTAAACGATGTCGATATCTGGGAGCATTGGTATGACCAGAAACATGCTTGCCCTGAACTGATCGAACAAGCCGTTTATGGTTTACCAGAAATCAATCGAGAAAAAATCAAAGAAGCAAAACTCATTGCCTGCCCTGGTTGTTTCCCGACAGTTATCCAGTTAGGTTTTTTGCCCTTGCTTGAAAAGAAGCTGATTGATACGCGTCGTATGATTGCCGATGCGAAAACAGGCACCAGTGGTGGTGGTAGAGCGGCTAAAGTCGGTATGCTTTTATCGGAATGTTCGGATAGCTTTAAGGCCTACGGTGTGTCAGGTCATCGTCATTTACCTGAGATGCAACAAATTTTGAGTGAAGCCGGTAACGCTGACATTGGTCTTACTTTTGTACCACATTTAGTGCCGATGATTCGTGGTATTGAAGCCACACTCTATTTTGAGTTGAAAGAAGATGCGGGTTTGAGTCTTGCGGATGTTCAAGCAATATATGAACAGCGTTATGAAAACGAGCCTTTTGTGGATGTGATGCCTTCAGGCTCCTTGCCAGAAACACGTAGTGTAAAAGGCTCAAATATGTGTCGTATAGCGGTTCATCAACAGCCTGGTAGTCAGATGATTATTGTCACAGCAGTGATTGATAATCTGGTTAAAGGGTCTTCCGGCCAAGCGATTCAAAATATGAATATTATGTTTGGTTTGGATGAGTTGCTAGGTTTGGAGCAAGTTGCCTTAATGCCTTAAGTCGTTAATATAAAATAAGACGGAAAGTAATCGATAGCTAAGTAGAGCGTAAACAAGTTCATGATAAAGCGAAAAGCAGAAGATAAATTAATTGTTGTAAAGCATAAGCCGGGCATTAAACGTAAACGAAGATTGATTTTTTTAACCGGCATTGTTGTGATTGGTGCCGCCTGCTTTTTGTTAGGTAAGTATCAAATTAAGCAAAAGCATGAACAAGTTTTACAGCAACTCAAAGCAATATCTGCCGAGTATGCTAGTTTGAAAGAAAGTGAAACTGTCTTACGACAGCAAGTGGCCAATTTAGAAAGTGGTCGAAAGATTGATAGCCTGGCAAAACAGGAAATACAGGATGTAATTCGAGGCTACAAAACGATAGTTTCTCAGTTACGCAAGGATGTATCATTTTATCAGAATATTATGGCACCCTCTGATAATGCACGTGGTTTGCAGGTTCAGAAAGTAGATATTCAGTCGAGTGCTGTTAAGCAGCGTTTTGCCTATAAAATTGTATTAGCGCAAGTGGCTGATAATAAAGCTTATATGAAAGGCGTCGTGGCGATTAACCTAATCGGCATGCAGGGAGACAAAAAAGAAATTATCCCTTTAAGGGATATTTCAGAGCAAAAAGAGTTGGGTATTAAATTTAAATTTAAATATTTTCAGGATATAGCGGGTGATTTAGTGATACCTGAAGGCTTTATCCCGGAACATATACAAGTGGTTGCACAATCAAAGGGTAAGAAAGCTTCACGCATTGAACAAAGCTTTGCCTGGAAGCAATTGCTTGGTCTAAAAAATTAGTTTGATCAAGGCTGTTAAGTTGATCAACTCATAGGAGGCACCATGTTTGGTAACAAAAGTGGCTTAAGAAAAAATAAGGGTAAAAGTAAAAAGCATCAAAGCCCTAACATTCATTTTGATACGCTGGTTTCAGCAAAGACTCAAATAGAGGGTGACCTACAGTTTTCCGGTGGCTTACATATTGACGGTTTGATTCGAGGCACAATTAGGGCTGAAGAAGACAGTGAGGCAATTGTCAGAATTAGTGACATTGGTGAAATCGATGGCGACGTGATTGCACCTCACATAATTGTTAATGGTACGGTTCATGGTGATGTTTATGCATCGAAACATATCGAACTTGCGCCAAATGCGTCGATTATGGGTAATGTGTATTACCATTTGATCGAAATGGCGATGGGGGCAGAGGTCAATGGTAATTTAGTTCACCATAAAGAACCGGTTTCTATTCGCCATCATGATACCGGTGAAAATGAGCAAGAAGCCCAACCCGAGCAGGTTTCCTTGAAAGCAATTCCAAGCTCTGCAAGTGGCAGCTAATGTAAAGCTTATGTATAAATACGCTTGAGGGTGGGAAATAGTTGACTGTTTTACTAGGTTAATCGGATAATAGGTACTTATTAAAAAGAATGACTGGAGATCTGATGAGTGTAGTTGAGACTCATGTGCCTGCCCCTTTGATATTTACTGATGCAGCCGCTAACAAAGTTAAGCAATTAGTTGAAGAAGAGGAGAACCCTAATCTTAAGCTAAGAGTGTATGTTACTGGCGGAGGCTGCTCGGGCTTTCAGTATGGTTTTACCTTTGATGAAGAATTGTCTGAAGATGATACTGTGATCCCTAATCAGGGCGTACAGTTGCTCGTTGATGCAATGAGTTATCAATATCTGGTCGGTGCAACGGTCGACTATACGGAAGGTTTGCAAGGCTCACAATTTGCGGTAACCAACCCTAACGCAGAAACAACCTGTGGTTGTGGCTCCAGCTTTAGCATTTAGCTACCTCCATACTTGAGTAAAACCGTTCAAGTTAAGGCCGCTCTTTTAAATCAAGTAAGGCTTTAACGCCTCTACGCAACTCAGCATCGAGTTGCTTTTTACCTGTCAGCTTGAATGCTTGAATAGCTGTTTGAACAGACCTTCCTTGAAAAATCTGCATTAACAATAAATAAGTTCGTGGCTTATTTAACTGATGTATTACTTTATCCGCCACACAATTCAAAATAAATGCGTGCAAAACTGCCAGGCTGTCGTCAAAAGAGCGAAAGTGCTCTGCAAATGCCTGTAGCTGGTTTTGCTCATTAGTCTTTATCTGAGTACTTGTAAGCGGTAAGTTTTCTAAGACAGCTAAGACTTTCTCTGTTGATAATTTCCTATGTTGTCGACTGAGACCGAAAAGGAAAGCGTCTTTAAAAATATCAGTGTATCTGATAAATAATTGATCAGCTTGTGCCGATATCGCACGCATTATAATCATTGACTGTGTGCCACTCGCGCCATCCTTATGCGTGCCTAACTTCAAGATGCCAAATTTATTCTTAGCCCAGAATGAAACTAGTTCGGGTGTCACACCAAAACTGCTGGAAAGAAAGTCGATATCGTTGCTTTCAGCATAGCGGTATGCAGCTTGTATTAACGCTGATCCCAAGCCCAAATTAGTAAACTCGGGATGCACGGCAATACGCATAATGCGATAGCTGTTTTGTACCATAAACTCTGATGCGCCCGTCGCAGCGATCAGTGCTTGAGGTACGAGCTGGCCTCTAGGGCGTCGTCGGCCCTGAAAAATATGCTCAGCTAGATCGGCATCGTTTATACCGCCTTCTCCTAGTATAAGTAAGGCGCCTAAGAGTCTTTCTTTACTACTTAAAACGCCAATGTGTATTTTAGGGTGATCTAGTATAATCCTTATATCAGAAGGAGATGTCTGATAGTGAGCAAGTACTAACAAGGCGGTCAATTGTTTTAATAAAGTATTATTTTCAGCCAGTTCGCTTTGTGAATACCATTTAACATCTGCCTTATCTGGGGAGTAAGTCAGGGCCTTATTTGGCGTATCTGGTAGCTTGGCATCGAGTAGAAGAAAATCAAATATCCAACGCTCTAAAGGGTCATTATCTGCCCAACGAATAGCTTGATTTAAAGAGATAGACTTCCAGTGAGGGCATTGTTGATCAAGCTGCTTTTTAAAACGCACAGCAAAGCCTTGGCCATTGCCTTCATAGCCGTGAATAGTGGTTGAAAATACTATTCTGCTATACGTTTCAAGCATGGATTTAAGCAAAGGGCTGGGGATAGAAGCAGCCTCATCAACCATTAATAAGTGGCATTCAGGTCGTGTTTCTATAATTTCATCTGGTGGCATAAAGACCAGAAGGCCTGAATTTGGCTGTTCGAAGTTTATATCACCAAGGGCCTTTGCATAGTGTTGAAATGCACTTTCACAGGCGCGACGACTGGGTGCCGTGATGATGATTTTATTGTTGTATTGCTGATGCAGCTTGGCAGCGGCTAAACCTAAGGCACTACTTTTACCTCTGCCACGGTCGGCATAAATAACCAAGGGTCGGTTTCGATGACCTAAAGCGACAGACTCAATCGCTTTTATCGCAGTATGTTGATCCGAGGTGGGTAATGATACGACACAAGAATCAGGCTCGTCAGCACTAGCAAGTAAGGCTGGTTCCGGTTCAGAAGGCGGTGTGGATTGAGCCTTTGACGCGCTTTGTTTGAAAATACTTACCTGAGGGTCGCTTATTATTAAGCTAGTTAAGCGTTGTAAGAAACGGGTTCCAAAGTTTGAAAGCTCTTCAGTATGGGCACACATTCTAAGGTAATCGGCATCGGGTTGGACTGTCAGTTTCTCTAGTTCAGGTAGCAGTAATATAAATAACCCACCGCCTTTGACTAAACCCGAAGCCGCCCCCAAACCGTCAGGATTTAAACCTGAGAAACCATCCCAAATAAGGTTATCAACTTCAGAGCCTAAATAAGTATGTAATTTCTTTGCTGGGCGGTGTTCAGCGTTTATAGGTAGTTTGCGTGAACTAATCACTAAGGTATTCGCGGTAGAAAGTGGTTCTAGGGGGCTGTGTAGTAGTTGCATGATCCATTCATCGCTACCTGAGAATACGACCAGGTAGCGATGGAAATATTGCTGAGCTTTTGCCTTGAGATACTTTAGGCGTAGACGAATGTGGTCAATCTCAGGCGGTAATTCCATGATCAGTAAAAACTCTTATAAAAGTATCGGGCTCAGGGCGTACCCTATAATTATCTGTTTGATCAGTAAAGATAATTGTGCCGTTTTGATCTGTCAGTATAGCGGTAGGGAGTACCGTATCGGAATCGTAACCTAATACTTCCATCCCTTTGGGGGTGCCCTGCTTTGCTGCAATGCCGAGTAATGTTGCGGCTTTATTTTCCTGATCGGTCATGAAGTGATAATTCACAGCAAATTTTTTAGCGAGTGCTTGGGTATTTGCTTCAGGTTGCGGGCTGACAAGGTAGACATTCACGCCCATTTTTTCCAAGAGCTGATAACTCTTTGCAATTTCCTTGATCTGAGCCATACACAGTGGGCACCAGTTACCCCGGAAAAATAATATCAGCGCAGGATGGTTACTCAAGTCCTGTGATTCCCAGTTAAGGCCCTGAGCGGATTTTAGTTTAAAGTCAGGCAAGGTTTGACCATTTTCAAGACCTGTATTGTGTTGGCGATCTAAGCGCGAATACCAATAGATGTAGAGCGTTGAACCCATTAAGCCAATACCTAAGCCGTATACCAGAGCATACTGGATTTCTACAACTGTCGTGGCGAGTATGAATGCGAGTACCGTGCCTGTTATTGCTGAGAACAAGATAAGGTGAAGGTTCTGACTGGTACGAGCGGTTGGCAAAGCAAAGAGTTTTATAAAAAAGAAAAGTGCAGGCCAAGTAGCGATGGCGATACCTAGCCAAAAGGAAAACATACCTTGATTAAATAGGCCCATAACACAGTGGATAAAGACCAGAGTGAGGGCGCTGATATAAAGTGAGATATAAACGGATTTACTGAAGTTATTCATATTATTTTTCTCCTGAGTGCGGATAAGACTGATATCGCTGAAATAAGTTCAATTAGACAACTAAGCGCTTTCATCATGAAATTTTTTATATTTAGGTCTATGCTCTAGTTTTAAGTTTACACAAAGGTATAAGGCGCGCGTGAAGAATCAAAAAGGAATGGGGCGAAATCAGTTCATCATGATGTTTTTTGCATTTTCATTTGGCATGATTTTATCGAATTTATTGGACCAACAAAGTAAGCAAAACCCCACTGAAAGCGATGCTCCGCTTTTCATATATAAAGGCATTGACAAGAAAAAAGAGGACCTGTCTTCGGATATGAAAGCAGACTTGGTGCAATTAGAAACTCAAAAGCATGCTCTATTGGAACGAGCGGCACTAAAACAACACCTTTATCAATATGCGAGGGATAAAGGCATGAGTTTAGATAAGGCGGGTGATGAAATTTTCAAATTTACTTTACCAAGCGAAGCGCAAGTAAATCGCTTCTATCAAGACAATGCTGAAAAGATAAATAAACCTTTTTTTGAAGTGCGAGATTTTATTTATCAGCAGCTTAAACTGCAGCAAATAAAACAGGCAAAGCAAAAAGTGCTGAGCCACTTAATAGCACAAGGTGATTTAGCCATTTTGCCCGAAAACTAGAATTATGCAAAATTAGAAATGAATCACCTTGGGTATCTTGTTTTTAACGCTTGGCATAATCATACCCACCTGAGACCCTATATACGTTGGGTCAGCTACGACATAAGCATGATCATCAATGGTAATACTCCAGTCACCCTGTTTGCTTTGTGTTTCTACTGCTATCGCGATGTGTCCCGGGAAGTCTAGGCCGATTACACGTAAATTGAGTAAATCACGTATGAGCCAGGCGAGAAAAATAGAGCGATCTTCACAGTCGTTTGCTTTATATAGCAGACTTTCTTCAGTTAAAAGATAGTTTTCTTCGCCGAATTGTTTCTGATCTTTGGCATAGGTGAACCCCGTTTGGGTTAGATTGAGCAGGTAGTTTATAGATTGTCGCTCACTTAAACCTTTGAGTTTATTTTGTAGCTGGTTTCTTAGACTCTTGATAGTGGTTTCATCAGGCTGCGCCTGAAAGTAATGAATCAAATCTGTTTGAAGGTAGTAATTCAGCATCGCGCCAATACCGGTATCAAAATCTAGAGTGATTTGGGTGCTTTTATTGCCTTCTTTATACGTTAACTTTCGGGATTTTTTCTGACCGGATGGTTTAATCACTTTCTTGAAGTTAACATTGACATTGACGCTATCCTGATTGTATTTGCCGGGGTAAGAAAGCAAGGGGCTGTTATCACTTTTAGCGCCTAATAGGTAATAAGTAGTCTCTTCAATTTGCACAAAGCTTTTGCCGTATATTGTTTGCAAACTTGGAATCATTAGATAAAGTTGGCTTCGGTCATAAGCAATTTTGACGTTGTAATTCATTTTATTAAGTAAGAACCAAAGATAACTTACACGCTCATTACTGTCCTGAAACTGCTTCATTAATAAGAAATCCAGGTAAAGGTAAAAACCCCAGTCGCCCATCATCAGATGCTCTTTTGTGGCATGTAGTTGCTGAAAAGTCTGATCATGATCTAAACCGCTAAGACGTTCCCAGATTAGCGCCAGTTTCTTATTGCTTGGACGCTGCAGAGAAGGGAAGTCAGGAGAGTAAAAATCTATAAGATTTACCTGGTGACCAAAGAATAAGTCACTGTCCCCCATCACGTCGCTTCCGTTTTTGCTCTGTGTCGTAAAACTCGCATGAGACTCATTCTCATCAATTGAAGATATCCAGTTTTTTACAATAGGCGCTTTAGGCGGTTTGGCTTGAACGTCTCTGGTTTTCCCCTGAAATAAGTCGAATTCATCCCAGTGTTGCTCTAGGAATTGAGTGAAGGATTTATCGTGTTCACTGCGAAAATCCTCAAATGAGTTCGTTTGCGCTTGTTGGAAGGAGTTCCATTCATCGTCTAAACTGTTTGCAGTAGCCTCATTTGTTATGCAGAGGGTAAACAAAAATATAGTTAGAGGTGTGCGAATTAATAATCTTGTTTGATAGTTTAACCGGCACAAAACGGAGGTAGTTTTCATTCTTTCCAAAATAGGCGACATCTTTTTAGTTCCGCTGGTATTGATAACAAGAGGGTTCAAAATATTGGACGGACAGAAAATGAGTTTGCGACTAACGTTTGTTGATAAATAAGTTAGCTGAATGGGCATCATTTATTTCACATCTCCTGGCAATGAATTCTAACAGTAAAAACCGCTTAGTGTTTAGAGGTAAGCTGAATGAATAGGTTTGATAGTTTATTAGAAAAATTGCAGGGTATTAAGAATATCGTCATTCAAGCACATGATTTTCCGGATCATGATGCCGTTTCTTCAGCCTTTGCATTGGGCCACCTCTTAGAAACCAAAGGTATTAGAACTCGCCTAGTTTATAACGGCATCGTTGATCGTATCTCACTCCAGAATATGATCGAAATTCTTGCCATTCCTATTGTTCATGTATCAAAAGCAGGCCTCGTCGAAAGTGATAAAATTATCACGGTGGATGGCTGCATAGGCGAGAAAAATGTCACAGATTTACCCGGCGATGAGATTGCCGCCATTGATCATCACGAAGTTATCGCCCCTTCCAGTTTGTGGTTTAGTGATATTCGGCCGGAGTATGGTGCGACAGCAACCATTATGTATGAATATTATCGCTTGGCTGATGAAATTATGCCACGTGATATCGCTTCAGCATTACAAATAGGTCTGGCGATTGATACCGCAAATCTAACGCGTGGTTTTATTGAGGCTGATGTGACAGCGTTTAGTTATTTTCACGAAATTGCAGACCAGGAATTGGTCGGTCGTATTTGTCGAAACTCTATGCAGCATTGCGAGTTGGTTTATTACCAAAAAATGTTAGATGTCTTAGACCGTCATGAGAATATTGCCTTCGCCTGGTTAAAGGAGGGTTGTCCTAAAAATATGCTCGGTATTTTGGGGGACTTTTTGCTTGCACTGGATGAGATTGATGTGGTTATTTTGGCGGCAACTGCAGATAACCTTGTTCACCTTTCTCTGCGCTCTGAATCACCGGATATTAATGCATCAAAGCTCATTAAAGACGTGATCGTAAACAATAAAGTAGGTTTTGGTGGCGGTCATGCGCATATGGCGGGTGGCATTGTTGATTATAAAATGTTGCTTGAAAGTGAGCATAGTAATGATCTATTTGAGTTATTTCTGAGTGGCATACATTGCTCTAAATAAGAATATGGTTTTGTTTGATGTGGAATTTGTTATTTTCACCGGTCACTAAAAAAGTTGCATCCTGTTTATTTTAGTGAGTTAATCGATATTAATTTATCTTAATTATAAAAATTAAACGCTTAAGATGCTTATCGTTAAAACACACTATTATCAGACACCCACCTAAATATGAGTATTATCTGGCCAGAGCTTGTTTTTAGCGAAAAGTTTATGAAAAAGCTTGAGCTGCTAGCAGCTGCGAAAGTTGTGAGTGATATTGCCTCAAAAGAAGAGGCCGTTACCTATGTGATTGAAAAGCTATCAGAAGATGACTGGGCAAAGTGCAAACTTCATAAAGGTGATTCCTCGCCGACAACCTACTTATATACGCTTTCCTCCAATTTAATTATTGAATATTCCCGAAAGAAATTTGGCCGTGTCCGGCCGCCTGAATGGTTGAAACGAGAAGGTTCGTTTTGGGTGACTGTTTGGAAAGAACTATGCCTTGATAGAAAATATGAGCAAACAGTGATTGACCGGCATTGTGCTAGCGGTTTTCGGGAAGCGTCTACTGTTCAGGGTATTGTTTGTACTATTAAGGCAAAAATACCTTGGTGTGGTGTGAGTAATCGCCCCAGTTCTATTGATGATGACAGCTATTCTGAGCAAAGCTATGCAGATGATGGTGGCACGATAAGTGATACTTTACGCCGGGAAAGTTATGATCAATTTCTGTTGTTAGCACAATTAATACTTTCCAATAGTCAGGCTGATACAGCCCAACCTGCCACTACGAGTGCCTTGAGTAAAAAAGTGTGTGAGATCACTGAGTCAATTAATATCAGCAGTGAAGAGCGGCTTATGCTCCGTATGTTTTATATTGACGGCTTAAGCCATAGCGCTATTGCCAGATCACTCGGTGTCGCAAAGCATGTTCCTGTCCGTCAAAACAAGAAAGTGCTGCAAAAGTTGCAAGCAGCTTTTGTCCAGCACGGTATTGAACTTGAGTGACATATTAATATGACAAAACTAAATGAAAATCAAAATCGACAAGAAAGTGCCCTGGCGCAATTACTTGTTCATGCGCCTCTAAATAACGATGCTTCAGAAAATCACGGTGCTAAAGCAAGCATGGAAGAGCTGGCTTTATTGACGGAAGGTAAGTTGGACGAGGCGCGTCGTAAAGAAGTGGTAGGGCAATTAAGTCGTGACCAGGTTCTTTATGAGTCTTGGTTGACGCTGCAGGAGTTGCTTCATAAAGAAGATAGCGTTGTAGAGTCAACCGCTCCGGTGTCTAGACAAAGTAAAGCTTTTAAAGAAAATAAAGTATCAATTATTGAGCAGGCCCAAAACTGGTTTAATGAACTGTTCTCTTGGCAGGGCGCCTTTGCTACCACTTTTGGTCTTGTGTTGGGCGTGGTATTTGTCACACAATTAGGTATTGAAACCCATGACGATATTGAGTCGGATGTGGGTAATGCCATTGCGCTTCATGCACCGATTCAAGCTCCGCAAAAAGCAGATATGGCGCAGGTAAATAGTAGAGTACTTGTGACACAGCTTACTGGTGTTCAAGTGACGAATGTTCAAGTTGCTAATGTTCAAGTTACTGCGGCAGAAATTATCAGTATTGAGGGCAATACTGTTGAGTTCGAATTAACACTTAGCACGGGTGAAGTACTGAATCAAAGCCATGTTTATAAGCCAAATAATAAATAATAAGGAAGATTTATGTTGCGTCTAATTGGATTAATCGTGGTCGTTGGCTTGGTTTATCTATTTTTAAACTGGGATGACTACCGAGATGATGTGAATGCAGCCGTTGAAAAAATAGATGAGGTTGCAGAGCAAACTGCCGATACCCGGGAAGAAATCAAAGATAAAGTCGAGAAACTAAAGGAAAAAATTGATGATTAATCAATTACTACTCAAGAAAGCTCTTTTTGCCATTTCTTTAATACTTGTTTTTCTTAGTGGTTGTATGGCAAATAAGCCAAAACCGAATGATACTTCTATGGTGTCCGTTAATACTGATATTCCTTCATGGGTTAAGGTGCCTCCGGGTGATAATGCACAGAATATGTATGGTATTGGGGAAGGTTATAATCTGGATAGTGCAAAACAGAGCGCCTTGAGAGACATCGCGGGTAAACTTTCTACAAATGTTAAGAGCGAGACCGATAGTCGGATATCTGAGCGAAACGGTTATACAGATAGTTCGTTTAATCAAAAAATTAAGACCCAGATTAAAGATACTAAATTAACAAATTATGAGGTTTTGAAAACAAACCAAAGTAATGGTCAATATTATGTCTTGCTTGCCATGTCACGCTCTGCTTTTGTGAAAGACAAACTAGATCAGCTAAGTGAAGTAAGCAGTAAAATAGACACAGAACTTCATCAGGTAGATCAACAGAACAAACTGCTTCAGTTAGTAAGCTATAACAAAGCGATTCAACTAGCGAATCAGGCAAGACCTTTAATCTATCTTATTCATGCAGCGGACTCGCAGCAGAATAAGCAGGCTTACCTCGAAACTTACCGTGAATATGAACAAAAAGAAAAACGCTTATCAGAAACTACCAAGTTTTATCTAAAATCAGATCCTTCATTGGCCCCGCTTGTACATCAAATTAAACGCGTCTTGCAAACTAATGGTTTTCAAGTCGGCGCTCAAAGAGAGGCAGATAGTATCTTGGAAATTAGAGGCTCCATTGATGAAGTTGAAATATTTTCTACCAAGACGGTAAAAATTAATTTTGATGTTTTGGTGAAAACTAGTAAAGGGCAATTGGTTAGTACCAAAAGCTACCAGCTAACGGGCTCCTCTGTGACCAGTTTTAAAACAGGCCAGCAAAATGCCATGAATAAACTTACCTCGAAGCTTCATGATAAGGCAGGTGTTTATGACATGCTGGGTCTGGGTGAGACGTAATATGATTCTTGTATGAGTATTATTATTTAAGGAAGCGTCATATGCCTGAAAGAGATGACACATTTTATTTATTAATGGAGTAGTTTATGAAAAAAAGAGCCCTAATTGTCGGTCTTGGTAGTGCCATATTTCTTTCGGGGTGTATGTCGACAAACATCAGGCCGCCTTCAACTTATACCAAAGTGAGTCTTCCGCCGGCTGACATTATGCCGAGCAAAGATGAGGTCTCGGGAACAAGAACCAAGGTGGTTATTTTTAATGCTGAAGACGGCAATGTCGAATTGGCTAAGTCGGCTAAAATAGGCCATAGCGTAGCGAGTTCTCTGGAAACTTACATTGCAGAAACGGGTTCAGAAATTGTTGATCGAACCATCGCTCAGAAATTGAAAGAAGAAATTCAGCTAGCTGAAATGAAAGGAAAGTCAGAATACAGCGGACCTAATATTGCCAATTATGCGATCACAGGTACGATAACAACAGCAAATGTTGGTTCAAAATTCCAAGAAGCATCTCAATGGCAAGACAAGGAAGGCAAATGGTATACAAGTCCTGCAAAATGCACTTATTCTGCCAATGTGAAAGGTAATTTGAGGATTTATAAGCTACCTGGTTTAAGCTTTTCAAAAGCCATCAACATAGATGAGGGTGTGAGTACCAGCCAGGAGACGCGTAATAGTCGCTGCCCATATTCTCAGGGTTCACAGGAGGGGCTGGTTCAGCAAGCAGCTAGTGCGGCGGTGAAAGATGCTCGTATCGAATTCCAGAACTATTTTGCCCCTAAGGCGTATATTTTAGAGCGTCGTCAAAGTGAGGGTGAAAATATCTTTAAATTATCACGTGGTAAAGACTTCGGTTTCACGGCTCAATCTGATATCTCTATATTCCATCTTGAAGAGTCAATAAACCCCCTTACACAAGAGGTTAATATTGAAGAATATGCTATTGCTGAAGGGACTATTTCAAATGAAGTGGGGCAAAACCATGCTTGGATAGTGGTGGATGAAGAAGAGGCAAGCAAGATTAAGTTAGGGGATTACGTAAAAGTACTCTACGAAAAGTCAGCATTTGAAAGTGTAGGTAGTTTGTTGAAATTTTGATTACTCCCTGCTTATTTAATATAAAGACATAAATAGTGTGGACCTAAAAGCGCGGCTAAACTCGTGCTTTTAGGTCTTTAATTATTAATCCGATTAAAAGATTTAGGCTGATGTTCAATACCATGCCATATTCAAAGGTAGTTTCTTTAATAGGTTTGATGAGCCTACTCTCAGGATGTTTTAATTCCACACCTACTTTACCCGAGTGGGTATCAAATAAACCGCAAGCTACGCATACTTATTATGCTATTGGTCAAGGTGTGAATCTGTATGATGCAGAGCTAAATGCCCGGGCTTCGATGGCGGCGGAACTTAGTTCGAATGTGAGCGACCTGACTCGCGTATATTCGGTTGATGACGGCGCCTTCCAACAGCAAATATTTGAACAGTTTACGACGGTAGACGTGTCTGATATCAATATTTCCCATGCGCTTGTGACGCAACATGAAGTGTCAGATAGTCGCTATTTTGTGCTCTTAGAAATGTCCACCAAGGATTTGGCTTCTCAGTTAAAGAATGAAACGCTAAACGAAATTAGACAAGTGAAAGTGGTGGTCGCGGGAGCAAACCCTAAAACCTTTGAGCGATGGTGGCAACTGCGACAAGTACTGCCCAGTATAAAGCGCATAACCCGAAACATTAATTTACTTGAGAGGATTGAAGGTAAACACTACAAAGCTGAAGCTGCTTTGGTTTCAGCCTACTTTAAGCAGTTTGATGCAAGTTACGGTGCCCGTGAGCTGGAAATTAAAAATCTGACTAAAACCGAGCATATTGATGCCCTGCTGAGCAAGCAGTTGCAAGCGGAAAATATATCCCTGGCTGATTCATCATTATGGAAAAATCTGGATTATATCGAAGCGAGTACGGAATATCGTAATCAGCGCATTGGTCAGGAGAACTATGTCGATGCAGTGCTTTGGCTTCGTTTAAAATCGTCTAGCGGTCAGGTTTTGGCGGAATTCAGCTTGAATGGTCGGGGAGTGTCGTATGGTAGCATCAAGCAAAGCAGAGCGATTGCCGACCAAGTTCTTTATGGCAAACTTAAAAAAGCCAAAATATTTGAGCGTTTGCTTGATTAGCAAGTAGCACTGAATAGAACAGCTACATAAAAGGGAATATGTAATGAAACAATATATATTGATGACGCTTGTGGCTTTGCTCATGCTACAAGGGCTGACATCGTGCGCGACAATGGAAGGTGTACTGGATACTTTTGATACACGGGAGTTTATACCGCCCCCTGAGCGGCATTTGCAAAAGCTCGATAATTTAGACTGGACGCCACATCAGTCTGAACTGGACGGTCAGGCAATGAAGGTCATCTGGAATATTGACAGTGATGTCAGGGACCAGCTAATGCTCACCGAAGATGTAAAAGAAGATCTAGCTCACTACCTGAAAGAGCGCGGTATTCAGATAAAAAACCCGAAAGACAAGAAAACCAGACATCTCATTGAAGAGATTGAGCGGGCCAGAAGGAATGCCTCTACTTTTAGTGGCACCGGGGAGCAAAAGGTTCACTATTATGTGAAAGGCGCTTTGACAAAATCATCCTTGTCTTCGGCGTATTCTAAGCCAATCTGGTGCCCTTTTTGTGAGCAAAAACGATCGGGCTCTTGTGAATATGAACTGCAGTCGGGTATGCAAATCGAAGTGTTAAGTCTGCCGTCCTTGCAACGGGTGAAACATTTTAGTGTTAAAGGTGACGAGAGTTATTCTGTCGATGTATTTGACCGATGTGCCAGATATAGTGCAACAGCCGAATCAGCAAATGAATATCAAGACTCAAGGTCAGATATCATAGAAGACTTGGTGAACTGTAGTGGAAAGTCGTTGGGAGGGTTTTTATCCCCCCAAGCTTATGTGGAAAAATATTTTAGTGACGGCGAATCGCATATCTACCAGATATCCTCTGGAAGTGCAGCGGGTTTTAAAAAAGGCGATAGTTTACAGGTACTACGTTATAGCGATGTAGGTTTCGTGCAGCTGGGAGACGCCAAAGTCAAAGCAGTGCAGCCTTACAAAGCGTATATGGAAGTCAGCAATAAAAAATTAATTGAAGATATCCGCCTCTATGATCGGGTAAAGGTAGAATATACCGACTATACCTTGGGAGTAGCTTGTTTAGGGGCTGTCACAGAGCACTAATTTATTGTAAAACTCGTTGTTTTCTATCATTGAGAAAATACATGGGCTTTATGCCTTATTTAAATAACACTTGGGCACTATCGCTATTTTCAGTCTAACTAGCTATAAACTTGGCTTATAAACATTTGGTGAGTACTTCCTCAATCTTAGATATTGTGGCGACGTATCAATATTGGCACTTTGATCGAAGTGATGATCATTTATTTGATGCAGGCCTTCGTAAACTGGGGCTTTCTGAGACCGAGAGCAAAACGCATCAAGCGGGCGTGAAAATTCAGTTCAGAACGGTACTTTAATTCGTATAGTAGCCATGCCTAAGCGTTAAAAGCGCAAGCATATGAAGCGAGATCCGTCGATTTTTAGTAGAAGTAGTGACGATAAGAACGAAAAATATCATTAAATAGTACGATAGCTGACCTTGCAAACTGGTTATCCATTGAACGACAGATTATACTACGCCCCGTTTGTTCAATGGGCCAAGTATTTAAAGCAGTGTTTTATGTCGAATATGCAATACCATAAGCAAAAATTCGCACTCGCGAGCATCGAGAGTATGTACCGCGTCTTTACGGTACCTGAAGCGCGTGATTCAACTTTAAGTCGAATTGACCAAGATGTATCAAACAATCTTGCAGGCTTTATGCAGGAACATATTGTTGCTGTAGAGCGCGATCTTCAGGATATGGAGAAAGATTTCTCTGACTCTAAAATTCCTGACAAGCCGATTTTTGTTTCTGAACATACTCAATTCCTACTAGACAAACTGGTTGCCCAGTCGGTACATACTTCATCGCCTAGTTTTGTCGGGCATATGACTTCTGCACTCCCATATTTTATGTTGCCCTTATCCAAAATCATGATTGCACTCAATCAGAATTTGGTCAAGACAGAAACTTCAAAAGCATTTACACCTCTGGAGCGCCAGGTTTTAGGGATGTTACACCGGCTTGTTTATGGGCAAGATAGTGACTTCTATAGCGCCTGGATGCATGATGCAGGTCATGCCTTAGGTTCGATGTGTTCCGGTGGAACCGTTGCCAATATTACTGCTTTATGGGCCGCACGGAATCTGGCTTTTCCACCTGAAGGTAATTTCAAAGGGGTTGCGCATGAAGGTTTATTCAGAGCCCTGAAGTATTATGGTTATGATGGTGCGGCGGTTGTTGTATCCAAACGTGGCCACTACTCCTTTAGAAAAGCCGCGGATATATTAGGTATTGGAAGAGATTACCTGGTACCCGTTGAAACCGATGATGATAATCGAATTGACTTAGATGCCTTACGTGAAACCTGCGTGGCCTTGAAAAAAGACAATATCTGTATACTCAGTGTCGTGGGGATTGCTGGTACCACCGAGACTGGAAATATCGACCCCCTGGAAGAGATGGCAGAGATCGCCAGAGAGTTTAAAGCGCATTATCACATTGATGCCGCCTGGGGTGGGCCGACTTTATTTTCGCATCGCTATCGTGGTTTATTAAAAGGTATCGAAAAGGCAGACTCGGTTACTTTGGATGCGCATAAACAGTTATATGTACCCATGGGAAGTGGTTTAGTTGTATTTAAAGACCCTAAAAAGCTTAAGGCGATAGAGCATCATGCCCAATATGTTGTGCGGCAGGGCTCAAAAGACTTAGGCAGTACCACTCTGGAAGGCTCAAGACCCGGTATGGCAATGCTGATCCATTCGGGGCTGAAAATTATTGCTAAAGAAGGTTATGAAATTTTAATTGATGAGGGTATCAATAAGGCAAAAGCTTTTTCAGCCATGATTGATGCAGACCCTGATTTTGAAATGATTACCTATCCAGAGTTAAACATCATCACTTATCGTTACTGTCCGGACTTTGCTAAAGACGCGCTTGCACAGGCAGACGATATTCAGATGGATAAAATTAATGCGGTACTTGATCGTATTACCAAATTTATTCAGAAAACTCAGCGTGAAAAAGGCTTGTCTTTTGTTTCCAGAACACGTCTAGAGCCCCCAAAATATAAGTTAAGAGCTTGTGTGGTATTTAGGGTCGTATTGGCAAATCCATTAACGACCCTAGAAATTTTACAAGATATTCTTGGTGAACAAAAAGAGATCGCTAATCAAGAAAAAGAAGTACTCAAGGCTTTAAAGTTACTTAGAACCTTATGCCAGAATACATAGATTTGTGTTTAGTATAAAGCGGCCTCGTCATCGAGTACTTCATGAATAATCTCTAGAAAGATCTTATCTGCATCACTATGTTCCTCAGGAATTCGAACAATAGTCGATGCACTAATTTCGTTAGCAATTTTTATTGCTGCCTCTGGCTCACTTTTAAGCTTTCTGGCAATTTCCATGCATTTTGGCGCCACGCTTGGATCACTTAGTACCTTACGAATAAAAACTCGCAACTCGCTAATCACTTTTGCCTGACGGCTTTCCTCTGCACTACTCATAATAAAACTCCTATACGATGCTATCGCGAATGTTTGATGCTTGTATTTAGTATAAGGCTAAGTATTGAGCCCGTCACCTTAGAAATACACAATTATTAATGCCTTGAACTTGGGCATTTGTGGGCAGGAACTTGGTGAAGAAATGAAGGCAGGAAAATTCAAAACAAAGTGCTACGCTTAAATAATGTACTAAATTAGATATTTCAATGTAAACGAGCACAATGCGACTTATAAATTTAATAGAACGTTATAACAGCAAACTAAACCGGCAGGTTTTATTGAAAAATTTATGGGGAGGAATATGTCTACTTCTATTTGTAGGCAATGCCTTGGCTATAGAAAACTATTTGCCAAAAGGGCAGAGCTCGGTGATTGTTCACAGTGAATATTTAGTCGATGAAGATAATAATCTGAATATTGACCATATTCGTCATGAAAATACCGAGGCGGACTGGCAAGCATTAAAAGAAGATTATGCTAATTTTGGTTATCAACCGAGCCCTTATTGGTATCGTTTTATCATTAGTAACCCGGGTGCAAACCCTATCAAGCAAATTATAGATGTGAGCTACCCCTTACTTGATACCCTTGATTATTATGAATATTTTGGCGATCAAGTAATCAAGGTCGTGCATACAGGTGACCGAGTCCCTTACACCGAGAGGTTGATAGAACATCCTAATTTTTTATTTCCTATCGAATTAAAAGCGAATGAAAAACACACCGTCTATTTAAAGGTGATGACGAAGGGCTCCCAGTTCGTACCTATCAAACTGTGGGAGGGTACAAAATTATTCGTTGAGTTGGCAAAAGAAGACTCTCTTCACGCCTTATATTTGGGTTTTGTCGCGGTCATTATTTTCTTTAATTTACTTATTTTTATCGCTTTACGTGAGAAAATGTACCTGTATTATGCAGCCACGGCATTTCTATTTTCACTGTTTTTTTCGGTTATGCGCGCCAAACTTTACCCTTATGTATTTTCAAACTCACCTGAGTTTCATCACACATTATTACTCTTATTACCTTCAAGCTGTTTACTGTTTTCAGCTCTTTTTAGTCGGGCCTTTCTACACCCAGAGCAATATAGTAAAAATTTAAACACTGTTATTAATCTGTTAATTGCGATTGCCAGCATAGGCTTGTTGGGTGTTTTTATGCTTGATAGTCAAACCTCGCTTAAATTGTCAGTTCTTAGTGTGATACCAGGGTGCTTTATGCTGTTTTTACTTGGGCCTATTTTGGGTTTTATGGGGAACAGGATGGCATGGGTATATACTGCAGCATGGAGTACATTCATGTTTGGAACAGCGATTACTGCTTTAAGCAAGCAAGGTTTTATGCCAGTCAGCTTTGCCACTGAATATGGCATGCAGATCGGTTCTGCAATTGAATTATTTACCTTAAATGCGGCCTTGGCATTTCGGTTCTATCGTGAGCATAAAGACCGACTGTTAGCGCAAGAAAATCGTCTGTTAGAAAATGCTGAACGACGTGAAATAGAATTGGAACTACTCAATCGTTCAATGTCTGATGCAATCACTCAGTTACCAAATCGCTTATGCTTCGAACAGCAGGTGCAAAAAACGCTCGATGTTATGGGCAAAACTCGCATTGCGGTGTGTGTGATAGAAGTACTTCGCTATCAGGAAATCAGTCGTACTTTAGGGCCTCATAATACTGATTTAATGATGACAGAAGTTGCGCTTCATTTTGATAAAGTAATGTCTAATTTGCCTGGTCTAAAAGAGATACAAGCACCTTCGAGTCAAGCACATCTATGCTCATTAGAGCACGGAGTATTCGGCATGCTTGTCGATGCTGACTTTGCAGAACAAAATATAGAGTCTTCTAATAACGTTATTCGTCAACTAATTAAACCATTTGAATTTAATGATATGCGTTTGGAGTTGCGGCCTGTTATTGGTGTCGCAGTCTGTCCTGAGCACGGTTTGGATGCAGCGGTGCTATTACGCCATGCTCAAGTAGCCGCTGGGTCTACCGAGGCATTTGAACGACATATTTCGTATTATAAGCCTGAATATGATCAATATAATGCGCGACGTCTAATGATGGTGTCAGAATTAAAAGATGCCATTAAAAATGGCCATTTGGAATTGTTTTTTCAGCCAAAATATAGTTTGAAGGAGCATTTAGTCATCGGGGTTGAAGCTCTGGTCAGGTGGCATCATGAACGATACGGTGTGATTCGTCCTGATGAGTTCATTGAAATTGCAGAACAGACTGGCGTGATAAAGCAGTTGACCCGTTGGGTGGTTCAGCGCGCACTCTTGGCTCAGCTAGCGTTTAAAAAAGAGGGCTATGATGTGAAAATGTCTATCAATTTATCCGCGCTCAATTTACGTGAAGGTGATTTACTAGAATTTTTAAAGCAACAGCTGCAACAACATGATGTTGATCCTGCTAATATTTATATAGAATTAACCGAAACATCGATGATGGAGCACCCGCTGGATGCGATTGATGTGCTCGAAAGAATTAGTCGGCTAGGTATCAATATCTCAGTCGATGATTTTGGTGCAGGTTACTCTTCATTAGCTTATTTGAAGTCATTACCGGCGAGTGAAATAAAAATCGACAAATCATTGATTTCGAGTATTTGTAGTCATGACTCGAGTGATCTGATCGCAAAAGCGACCATTGATATGTGCCAGAAACTTGGTTTTACTGTCGTGGCTGAAGGCGTTGAGAGCCAAGCTGTTATGGACAGGCTTGAAGCCTTGAACTGTGACATTATTCAAGGCTATTTACTAACGCCCCCCTTACCTTATATAAAGTTAGTGCAGTGGTTGGAAGAGAATAGCACTACACGTCGCTTCGTTTCCTGATCAGAGCTTCCTGGCAAACAGAGGCGACCAGCTCCCCTTTTTGATTAAAGATGTTACCTCTATTCAAGCCTCTACCATGTGAGGCGCTAGGGCTGTCCATGTCATAAAGTAACCAATCATCAATCCTGAAAGGTCGATGAAACCAAATAGCATGATCTAGACTCGTTACTTGCATGCCTTTCTGCGCAAAGCTAACGCCATGAGGCAGCATACTGGTACCCAATAATCCGAAGTCTGATGCATAAGCTAGAATACAGTGATGCAAGCTTAGGTCATCCGGTAAAGTAGCCACTGCGCGAAACCAGTTTTGTTTATAAGGCGCGCGTACGTCCGGGTTAGAATAATTGATTGGATTAACGGGGCGAATTTCGATGGGACGATCTCGCGTAAACTGGTCTCGTAGTTTTTCAGGGATTAAATGTTTAAAACGACGTCTCATTTCCAGCTCTGAAAGCAGTACATCAGGTTCAGTTGTTTCCGGCATATCAAATTGATGGTCAAAGCCAGTTTCTGGCTTTTGGAAAGATACGTTTAGGGTAAATATTTCTTTACCATGCTGATGCGCGATAACCCGTCTGGCCGAGAACGAATTGCCATCACGAATAAGCTGTACTTCATATTTTATAGGTAAAGAGTGGTCTCCTGGTCGGAGAAAATAGCCATGCATTGAATGCGCGATGAGTTTATCTACTGTCTGATAAGCGGCCATCATTGCTTGTCCGCAAACCTGTCCTCCAAAGACATTTTTAAAACCAAGGTCTTCACTGCAGCCTTCAAATAAGTTTTCATCGAGCTGCTTTAGCTTTAAGACATCAATTAATTGTTCAAGTACGTCAATCATGATGATTCCACTCTGGTTCAGTTCAAGCCCTGGTTCAGTTCAAACTCAGGTTCAGTTCAAACCCTGGTTCAGCTCAAATTCTGGTTTAGTTCTATTTGTTAATTATAGTGTGAAATTATATTTCACTGACAACAAAATTTACTAGAAGGGCGTCCCGCGCACTCATTTCCCAGCCATCCTTACTTTTTTTTATGTTTGTTTGTTTAGGTGGTTGCTCTACAACTGAAGTGTTTGCTGTTTCTTTTAGCTGTTTTGCTGCGCGAGATTTTGCTGTAACACGCGCCATAGTTGCTCTCAAATCAAATCCATTATGAATGATTGTTACATATTATTACAAAACAAACGCTTACGGGATACCTCTAGTTCTAAATTAACAAAATATTTAGCATAGGATGAAGCTTAATGGTTGAAATTTACGGCTGAGGGGCAAGCTCTTTGAGTAAATTCTGCTTTGCTTTTATCTTGTCACCCGTGAGCACAAAACCACGTAAATGTTGATGAGTATCGACAAATTTAGCCATTATATTGATACCGTCTTGCTCGATTTTCCACTCCCCTGCTATTGTTTTGTCTGGGGTCGTGATAGGTGGACAAGTAATAACCGGGCAGGCAGGTGTCTTGGTGGCGACAGGCATAATGCCGAAGATAACTTCGGTTTTCTGGCCATGTAATGTTTTAGCCAGGGCTCGTGCACTGGCCATCAATGGCAGCACATATAAGCGGACACGGCCCTCAACCTCAGCGCAATCACCGAGCGCATAGATATTGTCTTGGTTGGTTTGCAAATATGCATTGGTGGTGATGCCTCGATTGCAATGGATACCTGCTTCTCTGGCGAGGCCAATGTCAGGCTTCAAACCGACAGCAGAAATAATCAGGTCACACTTAAGTTCGCGCCCGTTATTTAGTCTGACATGTAGACCGTCTTTTTGACCATGGACTTCGCTGACATAATCTTGCATATGAAATTCAGCGCCGGCCTCTTCGAGGCCTTGTATTAAGGCTTTACCTGCAAAATCTGGAATGAGTCCGTTTAATGCGCTCTCGGATGGATCAACAATCGTCACCTGGTAACCGTCATTGAGCAGGTCATTGGCATATTCACAGCCGATGAGCCCCGCACCCATGATGAGTATATTCTTCTTGCCAGTCGTGAGTTTTTGCCGGAAGGCTCTATAGTCCATCAGGTCATTAATGGAGATTACATCTGGATGATCACTGCCAGGAAAGTCGAGCGTGTTTACTTTTGCGCCGCTGGCTAGCACCAGTTTACTGTAGCCTAAGGTTTCGTCACCGATACGGATTTGATTCTGGTCTGCTTCAATATGCGTGACGTCAGTGAAGTTTCTGATGGAGACTTTAAGTTGTGCGGCCATTTTACCGGGATCAGCCATTGATAGAGCATTCGCATCTTTTTTTTTGGTGAAGCCTGTTGAGAGCATTGGCTTGGAATACGAATGCGCATCGTCACGACTGAGCATGAGGAGAGGGGTGTTCTGATCTAACTTTCTAAACTCTCTTGCTAGAGAATAACCCGCTAGTCCCGTTCCGATAATAATAATTGGCAAGACATCTGGCATTAGATTTCAACCATTTCGAAGTCTTCTTTACCGACTGAGCAATCAGGGCAGATCCAATCTTCGGGCACATCTTCCCAGGCGGTGCCCGGGGCAATATTATCCTCTGGCCAACCTTCAGCTTCATCATAAATTAAACCACATACGACGCATTGCCACTTTTTCATGTTACGACCTCTTTGTTGTAATACTTATACGCTACTTTATGCTCAGAATTCATATCGAGCATAACGAATGGCCGTTAATTTACCGAATCACTTTAATGAGTACAAATATTTAAACCAATTAACAAAAGTGAATATTAGTATTTGAGCAAAATACCTTTAAATGAATTCAATGAATCGTTTTACTGTTTGCCGCTGGGCGATATAATTCTTCTTTTTTAATAAATCAGGTACTTTCATGTTTCAAGCGGATACGCTTTCTACTCATGACCAAATGAAATCAGTTTATGACGATGCAGATTGCTTGCATGCACTTGATGAAGTGCAAGGGGCGATAGAAAACATGGCGCTTGAAATTACTGAAGCATTGGCAAAACTAAATCCAATTATTTTGGTGGTGATGAATGGTGGTTTGGTTTTTAGTGGCCAGTTATTGACGCACTTATCGTTTCCTTTGCAAGTCGATTACCTGCATGCCACGCGTTATCGGAATGAAACACAGGGAGGCGAGCTTGACTGGATGGTTGAACCATCTATTGCGATGAAGAACCGAACTGTTTTGCTGGTGGATGATATTCTGGACGAAGGGCATACTCTCAAGGCTATTCTTGATTATTGTCAGACTCAAGGTGCCAATAAGGTATATAGCGCCGTTTTAGCTGACAAGCTCCATGAGCGGAAAGTTCTCCCAGGTTTCAAAGCTGACTTTGAAGGTTTGAAAGTACAAGATCGTTTTGTGTTCGGATTTGGTATGGATTACCAGAGCTATTGGCGCAATGCGCCTGGAATTTATGCCGTGAAGGGCTTGTAGCGAATGCTACAAAAACAAAGTCAGATTAAATGGCAGCATTTTGAGCGTGTTCCCGCTTGGATTTTACCTTATCAATATCGAAACTGGGTCTTAGATAGCGGATCACTGACAAAACGCTTGATCGATTGCTCACATAATAACTTTGCTGTTCGCGTGATATTTCAGGGCTGGAGTGTACCGAGGCTGGATGAAAGAAAAGCACTCGCTATTGCGCCACGACAAAAAGCCTTAGTGCGTGAAGTGGAGTTACTGTGTCACGGTAAAGTATGGGTTAAAGCTAGAAGTATCATCCCAGCTTCAACCTTGACTGGTGCCGAGCGGAGGCTAAAAGTTTTGGGTGATCGCCCTTTGGGTGCATTTTTATTTAAATCACGTGCTATGAGAAGAAGCGCTTTGGAAGTTTGCTCTTTTATCTCGAGCGAAAAACAAAGGATCTATGGCAGACGTTCTATATTTCTATTGCATCAGAAGCCATTATTGGTCGGTGAATTATTTATGCCGCATGTATTTCAATCTGATGCGGGCACAGCATGATAACTGCCTAACAATTTATTGAAAGGAAAAGCAGTGAAGCAAACTAAAAACTCGATGCTTATGAAGACCGTCGTGGACTATGCCCGTTTGGCTCGTCTTGATAAACCTATCGGCATATTTCTGGTTTTATGGCCAACCTTATGGGCGCTTTGGTTAGCTGCCAAAGGCCTACCTTCATTGGATGTGCTGTTTATTTTTATAGCGGGCGCGGTGCTGATGCGTTCGGCGGGTTGTGTCATTAATGATTTTGCTGACCGGAAAATAGACGGAAGTGTGGCGCGTACCAAAGAGCGTCCACTCGTGACCGGTAAAATTTCTAGTAAGCAAGCACTGGTCTTTTTTGCGGTGCTTTGCCTGATCTCCCTCTGTCTGGTACTTCAGACGAACTCACTCACTATCTACTTGTCTTTTGGCGCCTTGGCTTTGGCTTCAGTTTACCCTTTTATGAAGCGCTATACCTATTTGCCACAAGTGGTACTCGGGGCCGCGTTTGCTTGGTCGGTCCCCATGGCTTATGCGGCTCAAACTAACGAGTTACCCAGCATCATCTGGTTAATTTATACCGCCACGGTTCTTTGGACCGTGGCCTATGACACGATGTACGCTATGGTCGATCGGGAGGATGATATTAAAATAGGGGTGAAATCGACGGCTATTTTATTTGGCCAGGCTGATCGGGCCATCATCGCATTTCTGCAGGTTATGGTTATTCTTATTTTGTGTATGATTGGTGACCAGTCGAAGTTAGGGCAATTTTATTTCTTAAGTGTCGTGGTGGCTGCCACGCTGTTTGTGTACCAGCAACATTTAATTCGACTTCGATATCGTGATGAATGTTTCCAGGCATTTTTAAATAATAACTGGGTAGGTCTGGTTATTTTTGTGGGTCTGGTATTAGATTTTATGGTCGCTTGAGTGTCTGAAAACTTGAGTGTCGAAAGATAGCAGGTAAGTTACTATTGCGAACAGCAAAGTGAACGCTGTTAATATAACTTACCTGCTTAAGCTTTTAGGCTTATTTATGTTTTGAGTTTCTTTTGTGCCTCAGCATCAAATTCTAGATTGATGCCTTCAAATGATTGCTTCTCATTCACCCAAAAAACCACTGCGCCACAAACGGCAGCCGGAAGCGCAAATAAGTTCAATAAAGGAAATAGGGTCGCCCCAAAGGTGAGCATACCGAAGCCGAGTGATGTAAAACGATGAGCCGATAAGTATTTTCGCATCTCTGGAAAACTTAAATTATGGTTGTCGGCAGGGTAATCAATATACTGAATGGCCATCATCCAGCCTGAAAATAATAGCCAGACAACAGCAGCAAACAAGTTTAAGCCTGGAATGAGCCCTAGTATCAGCAGGCCGATAACACGGGGTAAATAATAGAGTATTTTCTGTAATTCACGTTTAACTGTTTTAGGGATCATGGAGATTAATACCTTCCATGAGAAGGCTTCTTCCTGACGCTCACCAGTAAGATGTCTTTCAGTCATTTCTGCCAGATAGCCGTAAAAAGGCGCACCAATCAGATTTGCCGCCGCGACAAAACCATAAAATAAAGTCATTAGAATAACGACTAAATAGGCTGCCCAAAATAACCACTCGAGAAACCCTAACCATTCAGGCAGCCACGATAACATAGTCGCCATCCAACCGCTGATTAAGCTTTTGGCCCAAATTATAAGTAAGGTGAATAGTGCCGCATTGACACATAGGGGAACGAACAAGAAAAGCCGGAAACCGGGTTGGCAGATAATTTTAAAACCTTGTATCAGATAACTGAAACCTTGGAATAAATTTCCATTCATATATTGAACCTTCAAAGTAGTGCTTGGATCGTAAAAGTGATGAGATGATAGCAGTATTTTATTACTCGAAATATAGCTATAATAGCGCGTTTAATTAAGCTCTATTTACGGTTAAGACATTGTTCAATTTATTTGTTTCTTCCATTCAAAGCGTCGTTCAAACAATGGTGCAGACCATCTGGCTAAATAAAATAATCTTTTATTTGGCCGTTATTGCGGGCTGCATTATTGCTTTTGCGCCTGCACAGGCAGGCTTACAGCCGCAGCTTAATGATAAACTTCTGCACTGTACGGGCTTTTTTGTCATGGGGCTGCTATCGCATTTAGCCCATCCACGGGCCAATCAATATTTATTAATTTTTGCTTTGACACTTCTTGGTTCATCAATAGAAGTTGTTCAGGCTTATTTGCCTTATCGTACTTTCTCTTTATGGGATATGTTGGCCGATGTAGGGGGTATTATTGCTTATTTTCTTATTTTTTCCCATTTTGTGAAAGGTAAATTCTTACCTGATTAAACTCTTCGAATTCGTTCAAATCCGGCCACGTACGCGCCTCGACGGTGGTTTGCAGAAAATAATGTTCTGAGGGGAGTTTTTTGATGCGTGAGTCTGCCAATAAAACCTGTTTTGCCTGCTGATTAAAAAAATCTAGAAAGCCTAAATTGTCAGGATCATAAAGCACATCTGCTGCGGTAATAAGGTCCAGAGCTTCATCAATTTCTTTAAAATTCTCAACCGTGGATATGTCAACTTTGTTGGCGAGCGCATTTGCTTTTACAGCATCTAAGGCATCTGTGTCGGTATCACAGGCATATACTTTTTTAGCGCCAGCTTTGGCAGCCGCAATGGCAACAATGCCAGAACCAGAGCCAAAATCTGCCATCACTTTTCCTCTCACAAGGGCTGGGTCAGACAAAATAAATTCAGAAAGTACCTGGCCACTGGCCCAAGAGAATGACCAATAGGCTGGTTCTGCGACAACAGCTTGCGCTTCATCGTGACTTAATGGCCCTTCTAATACGGCAACATCAAATAGGTGCAGCGCTATACTTGGGCAG
>Ga0209290_1000398_pt1 | contig 33100 bp, 25 predicted proteins | sample EN1Hudsemesocosm_2_FD_184632 | JGI IMG/M metagenome (GOLD analysis project Ga0209290, IMG submission 184632) | Methane-oxidizing microbial communities from mesocosms in the Hudson Canyon - EN10B Hudson Canyon (SPAdes) (version 2) | ecosystem: Environmental > Aquatic > Marine > Cold seeps... | reverse complement strand
GCAGAAACTATTGAATATAAAAAGAAAAGTCGGAAAATATGAAAAAGCATCTACACTGAAAAATAATACAAAAACAAAATTACGTAATAAATCGTAAGGGTAAAGATAGGGGAAATAAATGAAAATCGCACTACTTGAAGACGAAATTGAACAAGCCAAAAATTTAAGTGCGCTGTTAGTCGAAGATGGACACGGCTGTGATTACTTTCATACAGGAAAGTCATTTGCTTATGCCGTACTACATAATAGTTATGATTTATTAATTTTAGACTGGCAACTTCCTGACATGGAAGGCACCGAAGTATTAAAGGAAATTCGGTCAGAATTAAGCTGGAGAATTCCAGTTTTATTTTTAACTCAAAAAGACGGTGAAAATGATATTGTAACGGCACTCGATGCGGGCGCAGATGACTACCTAGTTAAACCTGCGCGCCCAGCCGAACTTAAAGCAAGATTAAACGCTCTTAGCCGCAGAACTGGCAATGAAACTGAAGAGCAGGAAGAGATTGTCATTGGTCCATACGTTATCAACTTGAGTAAACGAACAATTATTTCAAGTGGCGAAGATATTACACTAACAGATAAAGATTTTGATTTAGCTGTCTTTATGTTCCAAAACATCGGACGTTTACTTTCAAGAGATTTTTTACTCGAAAGAGTTTGGGGAATTTCAAGCAATATCAATACAAGAACCGTCGACACACACATGAGCCGCTTAAGACGAAAATTAAATATTAAGCCTGAGAATGGCTTTAGAGTTAAAACAATTTATCAGCATGGTTATCGATTAGAACGTGTAAGCGAATAAATTTCATATGAAGTAAGCTACTAAAAGTAACCATCCGGAGAAGTAAATGCAAGTGAGTTCAAACGTTTCAGCAAATATAAAATATTTTGTATTACTATGCTGTGCATTATTCGCTTGCACCCTTTCAACCAATACAGTCTCTAAAGAAAAAGGAAGCAAGAGTCAAGAATGGCATTACACCTTAAGGCCGTCAGATAATTTTCAAAAGGTAAGCAAAGATCTGCTCAATTCTAAACACACATGGACAGACTTAGTACGGCACAACCGGATTGATAATGTTGCTTCTCTTGAGCCAGGCTCGATCATTCGTGTACCAATACAATGGTTAAAACAACAGCCAAAACCAGCAAAAATTTTGTCAATCTCTGGCAGTGCACAAATCAAGAGAACCAAAGATACTTATTTTAAAATTTTAAAAGCTAACATGTCCGTTTATGTCGGTGATGAAGTAGCAACCAAAAATGCCACGCTTTTAATTAAACTCGCTGATGGTTCCCTTATACGCTTAGAAAAGAACTCCAACCTCTTCTTCAATAAGTTATCCCATTATGGAAAAACAGGCATGGTCGATACTCACCTTCGATTAAAAAAAGGTTCTTTATCGACCGAAGTAACACCACTAGTAAAAGGCTCCAGTTACGAAATCACTACTCCGTCAGCCGTAGCAGCGGTTAGAGGCACTAAATTCCGCTTAGAAACCACGCCTCAAGAAACTAAAGTGGAAGTCACAGAAGGCTCCGTAAAATTTAGCCATAAATACGGCAATGCAATCGTTAACTCTGGAGAAGGTGCCCGTATCAGACAAGGTAGCACAACAATTGAAAGAAGCACTCTTCCTGCTGCACCTGAGGCTCTGTTCGCTAAAAATGTAATAAAAGACCTTCCCACAACCCTACAATGGAAAGGCAAAGCAACATCAAAAAGCTATCATTACGAACTTTCTGACAGTCGGAATAAATTAATTCAGACAACCATGACCAATAAACCTGAAGTCACGTTAGATAACGTTAAAAATGGCGATTACCAAGTCGCTATGCGTGCCGTTAATGAAAAAGGCTTTGCAGGATTCAATCAAGACTCTATGCTATCCATCAATGTTGCTACCGAAGTAGCCAAACAACTCGCACCACTTGATGGAAGTATTATTGATACAGCTAAACCTAAATTTTCTTGGCTGTTTAAAGGCTCAAATATAAAAGGGAAGTTAGAGTTATCGGATAATCATGACTTTAAAAGAATATTAACAAAATTTGATTTTAACACTTCAACACAAACATCATTGAGTAGAGGTTTAGCACCGGGAAATTATTTCTGGCGAGTTATTGGGTTAGCCAATAACAACCAAGAAAGCACAAGCCCTACTCGGGAATTAACTGTTCGTGGTTTGCTCGAACCTGTTAAAATTTTAAGCGTTAATTATATTGAAAATCAGGTGGGGTTATTTTGGGGAAACATTGATCATGCCAAAGGCTATACTTTACAGGTATCTGACTCTAGTAACTTTCAAGAAATATTAAAAGAAGAAATAATTAAAAAAACGAAAGCACACTTAAGGCTTAGCCCAGGGAAACGCTACTATGCTAGAGTGAAAGGAAATAGCGATGGACTTTATACTTCAGAGTATGGGCCCATCAAAGAGTTATATATTAGGGATTAAAATTTAAAGCAGATCGCCTAAGGCAACCTAAAGCTTTCATAAGGATATCTGCAACACCCTCTACAATTATAAAAAGGACTAGCAACAGCTACACCATGTCATCTAAGCTAAATGACCCTCGCCCTTATGAACAATATCTCCTCACACTTGCCTTATTATTTATCAGCGGCTTACTTATATATGCTCAAGCAGCTAAACGCTTAGATTTACTCGCCTATGATATTGCTATCAACGTCGCACCTGCACCAATTGACCCAAATACAGTTATTATTGCCATTGATGAGAAAAGCCTAAATGGCATAGGTCAATGGCCCTGGCGACGAGGAGTTCATGCTCAACTAATAGACAAACTCACTGAGTACAACGCTGCGCTCATATCTTTCGATATTATTTTTTCTGAAAGAGGAGCGATATACCCCGAAGATGATGCCGTCTTCGCACGTGCAATTAAACATAATGGACATGTAATTTTACCCCTACACATTAATCCATTAAGCCATGGAAATACTCTTTCAGAAATACTACCGATTCCTGAATTGGTAAAGTCGGCAAAAAGTCTAGGTCATGTTCATGTTGATATTGATGAAGATGGCTTAGCACGCGGACTATACTTAAACTCTGGTGTTGGCGATGCATACTGGCCTAGTATTTCGATGGCGATGGCGACTGAAATCAACCCGATGATTAAGTACATCAGGGAAGTCGAAAGCATAAAAACTGCCCCCTACATGTCCGTAAAAACACAGTATCGACTCATCCCTTTTGCGGGACCAGGGGGTACCTTCCCAACTTATAGCTATCTTGACGTCATGCTAGACCAAGTCCCAGCAGAAACATTCCGTGACAAAACAGTATTAATAGGCGCTAGCGCAGCTGGTTTAGGCGACATTATTCCGACGCCAGTATCAAAATCAACAACGCCTATGTCAGGGGTTGAATTACATGCGAATGCCTACTCTGCATTGATGACAAACACCACAATTCAGCCTGTATCCTCTACTTGGGGTTACTTGTTAACGTTTGCTTTTATTATGATTCCTATTTTGCTATTTCCTCGATTGAAACCTACTTATGTCATGCCTTCGACAGCACTACTGGTTTGTCTCGTAATCGTATTTAGCTATTTATTAATAGCTTATGATCATACGTGGTTCCCGCCTATAAATAGTGTCATTGGAATATTAATCGCATACCCCTTATGGAGCTGGCAAAGAATGCGCCATCTCAATAGTTTTTTAAATCATGAGCTTTCCAGACTAACCAAACAACAGAACATCGACGTTAGAAAGTTAGATCAGCATCCAATCGAAAAAGTTTTTCTTTCATTAACAGCACTATTAAAACCTCAACATTATTTGCTAATAAAAAATAATTTAACGCTACATAGTTATGAAAAAGAACACTTAACGAAAACTAAAATCAAATTATTAGGTCATTGGCAACACTCAAAACAGGACAGCTGGATAAAACTTAAACAAGGAAGAGACACCTTTAAGCTTGGGTTCTCTTGGGATAAATCTGAAAGCACTGATAACAACAGAGCAAATGTCACTGAATTCCTTGATAAACTAAATTTACTCTCACCACCTAACCGTAAGAATAGACGCTACTATGAACGTATTGCAGGTCGAATTGCACAAGTTAGAGATGCAATCAACTCAATGCAAGACATGCGAGCATTTATCACTAAAGGTTTTGAAGAAATGCCTGGCGCTGTCATCGTAACAAACCCTGTTGGCATTATAGTATTCTGCAACAGCAAAGCATTAACGTGGTTAAATAAAGAAGAACAAGATCTAATTGGCAAACCAATACATTCATTATTCGACCCAACCCTTCATGGCGCAATTATCGAGCACATAGGTCAAGCTCTGATATCAGGAGAACAAAGTAATGATGAAATCCAGCATAATGATAAGGACTTACTTATCCATTGTGTTCCGTTTTTAGTTGATATTGATAGTGATGCAGGCTTGATGATCACACTTTCAGACATTACAAAAATCAGACAGCAGCAACGAGAAAAAAACCAGCTAATTGACTTCCTTTCACATGATGTACGCTCACCTCTTGTATCACAACTAGCGATGCTACACGGATTAAAAACAGGTAGAATTGAATGGCACAACAATTTAATCGGTGATATTGAGCAACACGCTAAAAGGAGTTTAAATTTATCCGATCAATTTCTCCAGATAACACGCGCAGAGCAAAGTGCTGAACAAGAGTTTTATGAATTCGATCTAACAAATGCCATCGAAAATAGTATTGATGCTCAGTCACACTTTGCACTCTCAAAGCAGATTAAAATCATTTTTGAAGAAGCCGACTCAATCTGGTTATCAGGTAATGCTGAATTAATGGAACGTATGATTACCAATTTATTGTCTAACGCAATTAAATATAGCAAGCCTGAAACAAACATCACTATCACATCTAACTTAGTGAGTGGCCATGCACAACTTAAAATAAGCGATCAAGGCTTGGGCATCGATAAAACTGAACTACCTTATATTTTTAACCGCTTTCGCCGTCAACGTCATACCGAAATTAATGGTGAAAAAGGGGCCGGCCTAGGGTTAAACTTTGTAAAAGTAGTTGTCGACAAACACAAAGGCACCATCGATACAGAGAGTGAACTTGGACACGGAACCAGCTTTACAATAAATTTCCCTGCACTAGAGAACCAATCCTAGCTGTTGATAACGACCTTAATTACAACAAACCATTTACATTTATAACTAATTATTACCCGCGACTAATTGGATAACCAATCTAATAGTTTATACCAACAATGGTTTTTTCCGAGCAAGCTGAGTTTAACTGCCAGTAGCCGTCGATACTATTTTAACGGGCACGCTACAATTCTAGGGAATGGAAAATCATTCAGACACAATAATTAAACGCCAGATCAACAGTTGACTTGATACATAAAGACCTTGATATCTGTTTATCAGAAGCACGCAATATTGGCGTAAAACTACCTGTTATACCAAGTATAAATTTTATGCTGATGCGCAAGATACACGAGAGGAAGTCAGTGAGATGCTTTAGTCTATTAGAAAGACTAAGAACAAAATCTAAATAAAGCAGCAATACCAGGGGTGCATTACTAATGCACCCCTGTAAAGAGTATCAGTCAAAAGGATGTCTTAAAACGATTGTTTCATTACGATCTGGGCCTGTTGAAATAATATCAACCGGCGCTTCGATTAATTGCTCTATATATTTAATATAATTGCGAGCATTTTCTGGAAGGTTTTCTAATTTTTGAACGCCTAAGGTTGACTCACTCCAACCTGGCAATGTTTCAAAAACAGGTTCCAAATCTTCATAACCACGACCATCTAGCGGCGGACGCGTTAATTCTTCTCCAGCTTTAGTTTTGTAAGCAACACAAACCTGAATGTTCTCTAAGCCATCTAAAACATCAAGCTTAGTTAAGCAAATTCCAGACACACTGTTAATTTGAATTGCATGACGTAAGCCTACCGCATCAAACCAACCACAACGACGCGCTCTGCCAGTCGTTGCACCAAACTCATGGCCTTTCGCTGCAAGGTGTTTACCATCATCATTAAACAGCTCTGTTGGAAAAGGTCCAGAACCAACTCGCGTTGTATAAGCTTTGGTAATACCTAATACATAATCCAAGTACATTGGACCAAAACCACTTCCAGTCGCGGTTCCACCGGCAGTTGTGTTAGACGATGTTACAAATGGGTAAGTACCGTGATCAATATCCAGCAAGGAGCCTTGAGCACCTTCAAATAGAATGTTCTCACCATTTTTACGGTATTCATGTAGCACATCAGTTACATCTATAGCCATTGGCAATAGCACTTTTGCCATTTCCAATGTTTCGGTTAAAGTTTTCTGATAATCGACAGGCTCAACTTTATAAAAATGTTCCAATACGAAGTTGTGATACGTCATCACTTCTTTAAGTTTTACTGCAAATGACTCAGCATCAACCAAATCGCCTAAACGTAAACCTCTACGCGATACCTTGTCTTCATATGCAGGCCCGATACCACGACCTGTCGTACCGATTTTATCAGCACCTTTCGCAATTTCACGAGCCTGATCAAGTGCTACGTGATACGGCAGTATCAATGGGCAAGCTAAACTAAGTTTTAAACGCTCTTTAACCGGAACACCTTTCGCTTCCAATTCTGACATTTCTTTTAATAAAGCATCTGGCGCCAATACAACACCATTACCAATTAGGCAAGATACGTTCTCTCGTAAGATACCTGATGGAATAAGATGTAATACTGTTTTTTCACCATCAATCACCAAGGTATGTCCGGCATTATGCCCACCTTGAAAACGTGCAACTGTTGCGACCTGTTCAGTCAATAAATCAACAATTTTACCTTTGCCTTCGTCACCCCATTGAGTGCCCAAAATGACAACATTCTTACCCATAATATCTCTTCTCGTTATATCTTTAGGGACGGATTAATATCCGACGTACATGTACTAAATCTGTATATTTTTCAATTCACGCTCAAGCATTACAAGTCTTTTAATTGCCACTCGTTATTTTCAAGTACTAAACGTTTTTCGCAATTATATGTTTCATGCGTATCATGATCACTTAACTGCTGCACCACTCGTTGTGTTTTTCGTAACGCTGTAATTTTCTCTAACAATGGCTCGTCAGATCCGGCTGGTGCCAAAACACCATCAGATTTAACGGCTGAATCAATCCTGGATTTCTCTACCAGTCTTACCAGTGACTTTAAGTCTGCACTGAATCCCGTGGCAGGACGTGACTCTCCAAAATCTTTTCCAATCTCGTTATATCGACCACCCTTTGCCAGAGCATGCCCATAACTTGTGCTAAAAGCAGAAAATAGAATGCCTGTGTGATAGTTATAACCACGTAGCTCACAGAAGTCGAAGCCGATGTGAACATTCGAAAAGCGTTTTTGTATTTGTAAAGTGATCGCTTGAAGTTCATCAATTGCATCAACAACGGAAGGTAATAATGATTTTAGCTTTTCAACCTTTGACCGAATTTGATCCAAAGCTCCAATACCACCACTTAAATTAGCAATATCTCGAACTAGACGAATGACAACGGCATTATCTTTATTCGATACTTTAGAGTTATCATTCTCTGCAGCAACAGCAAGCGCATCTAAGTCAGGTAACGATTTACGGCTCAATGCATCAAATAGCTGGGACTCTAGCTCACTCGTCATTTCGGTTGATTCAACCAATCCCCGGTAGATACCAACATGCGCCAAATCAATATGAATTTGTTTAACACCCGCTAATTCAAGCGTATTTAACATTAAAGAGATAATTTCTATATCGGCGCTAGGCCCTGCTTCACCAAATAATTCACAACCGATCTGTAGAGGACTACGGTTAGTCAGTGTGTGAGCTGGCCGAGTATGGAGAACGGTATCAACATAACAAAGGCGACTAATACCTTTACTTTTTAATAAATGGGTATCAATACGAGCAACCTGAGGCGTGATATCGGCTCTTACTCCCATCATTCTACCCGTTAACTGATCTGTTACTTTAAATGTTTGTAAATCAAGATCATTCCCAGTCCCGGTTAACAAAGACTCGATATATTCAATTAATGGTGGAGACACTAACTCATAACCATAACGAGCATAAGCGTCCAACATAGATCGTCTCATTTGCTCAACAGCCCATGCTTCTGGAGGCAGTAACTCGTCGACTCCGTCCGGTAATAACCAGCGTTCTGACACACTCATATCGATACTCTTTTACTTAACACCCGAAAGTCCGCGATTTTACCGTTTTATTTCCCACAAACAAACCAGTTTTTTACTTTTGTTCATTTATTTACATTAAGTGGGCTATATACCAATTTTATTACCTAACCAATACCTTCCTCACCACCTTTTAAGTATTCAGCTTTAAGCACGCCCACTTTAATTTAAAACTGACTCAGAGAACTCAGGTAGTCAATTGCACGTTGTTCAGACCAATAACGCTTACTTTTATTAAAACTCATAAAACCAACGTGACCACCAAACTCAGGCGTTTCCAATACCACCCTAGAATTACGTTTTACCATTTCATAAGGAAAACATTCAGGCGTAAGAAATGGATCATTTTTAGCACTCACCATTAAAGTAGGTACTTTTATATACTCAATGTACTGTTTACTGCTACTTTTTAACCAGTATTCCTCTGCGCTAGCAAAACCATTCATCGGCGCAGTGTATTTACTGTCAAAATCATAAAAGTTTTTAATTTTTGAAAAGTTCGTCAAATCAATTTGGTGAGGGTATAATTCTTTTTTATCTCTTAATTTCTGCTTTAAACTGCCTAAGAAATTTTTCATATAAATTACATTTTTAGTCTGAGCAAGTTGCTTTGAACTACTTGCAAGATCACAAGGCACCGAGAAAACGACCGCTCCCAGTATTTTTGATGATAAAGCCTCTCCACCCAACCCAAGGTGTTTTAATGTTTTATTACCGCCTATACTAAACCCCACCAAAGCAATCTCTTTATAAGACTTTGTCATTGCATAATTAATGACGGTCTCCAAATCATTCGTCGCACCACTGTGGTATGACGACAACTGCCTGTTTGGTTCGCCGCTACACGAACGAAAATTCCAAGCAAGCACATCCCAGTCATGCGTTGCTGCCGCCGAAGCCATTCCAAGCATATAAGGACGACGACTATGCCCCTCTAAACCATGCGTCAACACAACCAAGCGTTTATGACCAGAACGAACCCAATCCAAGTCTAAAAAATCATCATCTGGAGTTTCTATTCGCTCTCTAACAAAGGAACGATCATCTAAGCGTCTAAATACCGACGGATAAATACTTTGAAAATGTCCATTTCTCAGCCACCAAGATGGGCTATAACTCATAATTAAAATACCTGAATCGGGTAATAACTAAATTTAAAGGTTAAACAGAGACGCCTGATAAAGCATCATCATTATGTTGTATTTTTAATCACTTTTACTAGCTTCTTTTAGAATATAGAAAAATAGTTCACTTTCTTACCTAGCAGCTATTGACGACCGAAGTTCAACTAGATAATATGCGCTCCGTTGTGACATTCCCCGATAGCTCAGTTGGTAGAGCAACGGACTGTTAATCCGTTTGTCGCTGGTTCGAGCCCAGCTCGGGGAGCCAACACAACAATTGCAATCTTCCTAGCATTGCAATTCAAAAGCACACCATTACTAGCTAATATCGTACTAATCCCTCTATTTAGACAAAACCAAATACCCAAAGCTTAATATTCGCTATACCCCTAAGAAATAAGAATCCCCCGTAAGAAACGAGGTTAATATGTTAGATCCTTAACTCCCCTTACTCCTTGTCGTCGCAACTATATAGTTCCTTTTATTGGTATAATGTAAAAAATATAGACAAATTCCGACTAACACGCAAACCACCTCTTATATGATCGTAAGCACATATAACCTAAGCGCTTGCCTTGTAAGCTAGATATCACTCAAATTCAAAATTCAAGCTTTGCCTTTAGCAACAACGCTAAATCAGAACCATTGGTCGACGAGGCCTCAAGCGATTGACCAGAATCGCTATACGTAAGTGCTGTTGAGAAATTCCAGTAGTCATCCCATTGATATTGAGCCAACAAAGCAGTTGAAAGCACTTCAGATTCAGTCAGCCAAGAACCTAAAAAACTCATCACCAAATCATCATTCATATAAGTTTTAGCCCAACCAAGCGTCCATGACTGCATCGAACCCCTTTTAATATCTTTTAGTGGCGCTGGTTCTTGTAACACCTCATCAAAAACCCAAACCCCCGCATTCAGCTGATGATTATTTGACGTGGTATATTCAAAACCGAAAGCAGTTTCAACATGCGCCCCCTCTTTACCTGAAAAATTTTCAAGTTCATTTTTCTTATAGCCAAAATCGAACTCCAATAATAAACGCCCTATCGCCCATACTGTACTTAAGCCAACAAAATCATAACGAGCAACATCCAAACGCAAGCCGTTAGACTGCTTACTATCGAATACTGTAAGTGGCTTATTACCATAAAGGTGTGCATACATAAGCGAAACATCCAACCCCTTCCAACTTTTGGTTAGACGAACACCCCATTCATCATGTAAAGACTCTTCAAGTTTCGCCAACAAGGAGGTGTTTTTTTGCTGATAATTATTAATTCGCGCTGAAGTAACATAAAAAGACTGTATTTGTGTATTTTCAAAGTAGCAATCAGCTAAAAGCATATCTTGTGATAAACGTATATTACTATAATCAGTTAAAAGCGGCTCTGTAAAATCAAAAGGGCTCACAACATCTACAGCAAACGCCCCCTCTATCGCACCCCATGACAAGCCCTGTCGCCCAAGCTTCGCCACACAAGAAGACTCACTAAGCTGCAACCACGCTTCTTGTAACTTGTTATGTCCAAATGAATCCCCACCCACTCCTAATTGCTGATCATCATGCCCATAATAAGTATATTTATCATCAATACGGATATAAGCCCCTTCCCAAGGAGCCACCTCATACTCAATGCGCGCTTCACTCCGTGAAATTTCGAGCTGCTTCCCCTGAACATAAGTTTGCTGCAATGTGATACGAATACCTTTGTGCCAGGAATTAACCACTTGAGAGCTGTGAGGTTCAAATTCGTACTCCTCGCCTGCTAGCAAACCTTCCTCAAACAAATCTTCTTCAAGTAAGTTTTCTTCAGGCAAACTTTTTTTAGAAGATAATATTTCAGGTTGTGCCCACACATTGGCAGATGAGAAAATGGTTACCAGGACAAAATAGAAGCCACACCCTCGCGAATGTCTAAACGCTTTTAAAGGTGTAATGTTTCTCAATTTTTTTTATCCTATGATTATCTTTCAAAAAACATTTCATTATAAGACTTACATTTTAGTCGTCATCGGGAAAGAACATGTCACAACCAGTATTATATTCTTTACAAAACTGCCCCTACGCAATGCGCGCAAGAATGGGATTATTACTTGCGAAACAACCCGTTATGCTTCGCCCTATTACCTTAAAAAACAAGCCAAAAGAAATGCTAACAGCTTCTCCCAAAGGAACCGTTCCTGTTTTAGTGCTCGATCAAAACAATGTTATTGATGAAAGCTTAGACATTATGGTGTGGGCATTACACCAAAGCGACCCAAACAACTTGTTATTCAGCCATAAACCGGAAACGTTTCCAACCATGATGAAGCTCATTAATGAGCACGACAACAAATTCACAAACTTACTCAGCCAATACAAGCAAGCCAAGCGCTACCATAAAGCATCTGAAGATGGTGACCGCCAACGCTGCGAATCCTTTATTATTAGTATTGAACAGCGCTTAAGCGAACATCAATTTATAATGGGAAACCAACTCAGCTTAGTCGACTATGCGATTCTTCCATTCATTCGGCAATTCGCAAAGGTTGACCGAAAATGGTACCTACAAGCCCCCTACCCAAAACTTCAACAATGGCTCAACAACCACCTTCAAAGCAGATTATTTTCAAAAGCTATGGTCAAACATCCTCTATGGTTAGAGACAAATAAAAATATTTTATTTGGCGGTGCATAACCCTCCCTCCACTTAGGCACTTCACCCTAAAAAATAAAACAGACAATCAAACACCTAAAACTGTCTTCTGAGCGCCTCCAGCGTTTTTTCACGGTAAGCAAAATCAGTTAAGCTACGCTGCGTCAAGAACCCCTCTTCAACCTTAATATTCATAACCAGCTGCTCTGTTTTCATTTTAGATAAGCGCTTAATTTTCAGATTATAAACAGTCAGGTCTCTTGCAACCCAAACGTCGTTAAAATTTTCAAATTGCTTAAAAATAGTACGCTTATGTAGATGACCTCGCTTATCATAAGCCTGTACCTTCAAGGTAATGAAACGCAATTTATCGATCCAGATCAAAATACGACTGTAGTTTGTTTTCTTTAAGCGAATAGGTTTTGGTAACGCCTCAATCACCCAGACATCTACACCTGAATATTCCCCCTCTTGAAGAATCTTATAGTCATATTCATCAGTTTTACCTGACTCCATATCTTCTGTAGTAAACTCTGACCCGAATAGGGAAACAGGCTCTTGGTCCTCACCCGTTCCACCAGCCATACGCTTTACTTTCCCCAAAGCAGATAAATATAACCATGATTCAGTATCTTTGAGCACATCATCATAGCTATAGGTGAGCATACCTACACCACGCTCACTCGCAGGCTCTAAAATAATTGAAATTGCCTGGCTATCTTTTTTTTCTTCACCTAATTGCCTAGAAACCGACTCTATAACCCTCACACGAGGATTTTGCGTACAAACTACTTTTTTATTTTTAATCACATAAGGACAGGAAGATAAACGTGACTTACCAAGCGCTCTATCAGCCGCCATTCTTTGCTGCCAATCGACTTTATCCATAATTTTTCTAGCATTCACCTTCTCGTCTGCTTCAAGCAAAGAACTAGATAAAAAAAACATACCAACAAGGAAAAAAAACAATACTATTTGCATCTAATATCTCCTGTTTGTTTAGTGGCTTTTTTTTCTAAATATCGCGCACGCCCCAAGTCAGGTTTAATTCGTTGAATGAGAGCAGGCAACAGCAAAAGATCAGACGATAGCGCCACTACAATCGCTAAAGAACCAAAAATACCCGTTTTCGCCAAACCTAGATAGTCAGAGAATGCGAGCATAGAAAACCCAATTGCTAAGACCAGAGTTGTAAAAGTAACGGCCTGCCCTACTTCTTTAATCGTACTCTGAAGCGCAGCATCAACATCCCCCAACTCAAACCATGCATCACGATAATGAGCAATAAAATGTATGGTATCGTCAACCGCAATACCAATAATTAAGGGCGCAATGATTAGCGTATCAGTATCCAAAGGAATCCCTAAAAGCCCCATCACTCCAAAGGTAAAAAAGGCAGGCAATAAATTTGGAACCATTGAGATAAGACCAGCCTGCAGTGAACTCAGCGAAACAACCATCAAAATTGTAATAATCATCAACGCAAAGCCAAAACTTTTAATTTGAGCCCAACTAATATGATCAATGAGCTCCATCATTAACGACAACCCTCCCGTTACACCAAGCTCCATACCTGGATACTGCTGCTTTAAAGGAGAAAAATGCCGCTCTAAATCAACTTTAACGGACTCGAAAAAATTCGTATATTCGTAAGACCCCTTATTGCGAAGCTGAATAGAAATATGGCTTTGAGAGTAATCATCACTCACTATGCTTCGCCGATCTCTAGTGTTTGCACTATCAAATAAGTAAAGTAATTGCGCAACCAGCCTTTCATCCTCTGGAATACGATTAAAATTTTCTTGACCCTCATGCATCACCTGATTGGTATCCTTAACAAAATCTGCCAAAGAAAAAGTCTTCACAACAAATTCAGGGTAAGTGACTTCAATATATGCTTGCACCTCTGCAATCGCTTGCAATACTTTTGGCTTTTTTAAGGCATCAGTTTCACCAAAATTGAGCATAAATTCTAGATTTTGCCCCCCCATCATATATTCATCAACAATATTATATGTGACCCGAATTTCACTATCTTCTTTAGTTAGTTCTGCGAGGTTTGTATCGACTTTTACTTGCGTAGCGCCATAAATAAAAGCGATAAATATAGACATATATATAAAAATAATTAAATTTGCACGCGGTTTTACAAAACCTGGAAGCCTATTTAGCGATGACTGCAACCACCCAGACGTTCGCCCATCTATATGCTCGTGCTTCTTACCTTCATTATATGGATGCCAGATATCAAGCAGAACAGGCAACAAAAAAATAGTAAACAGAAATGCAACCCCCACCCCTAGCGCTGAATTGAAACCAAATATCGCAATTTGCGGTAAATCACTAATCATCAAAGCAGACATGCCCGCCATCGTCGTAATGGTAGTGAGAAAGATGGGAAGCCCCGTTTTTCGATAAGCGCTAGTCATTGCAGGACGATGCGCCAACCCCTCTTTCCGATAAAGTACGTAAGCACTCATCACGTGTACGCAATCAGCTGTTCCGACAGCCAAAATCAGCATAAATGATAAACTGACCATCGACGAAAGTGTAACCCCAAGCCAGCTCATAAAACCAATGGCCCAAAAGGCAGAACAAGCGATCACTAACACCGGCCAAATTACGGCACTCCAGGATTTGAACAAAAACCATAACAAAGCGACAACTGCCAAAACCATTAACCCCAATAAATTTGCAGATTGCTTCATATTATTTAAAGCAAACTCCATCATTGCAGCATTGCCGGTAAAGTAAAAATTAAAGTGTTGGTATTCTGACTTTCCGGAAATGGTACGCAATTCCGTCATAAAATTAAGGTATTCATCCATTTGCATATCTTGAAATTCGACACTTTCGCTTTCAAGGCTCGTATCAACTAAAAATGAGTCATCTACTACAAATTCATCCTCACTCAATAGATCTTTATTATTTGAATTCTCACTCACCTCATCAACAACAGGCACCACTCCAAAATCGGTCTTTAAAATGACACCACCATACTGAAAATCTTTTGAAAAATAACTTAGCTCAAAACTTTCTTGAGTGAGCGCTGTTTGACGGCGACGTTCTCGCTCAACAGCGTTATGAGGGTAATCTCCTACAATAAGTTTATTTGAAATTAAAGTATCACCCTGAGCGACCTGATAACGTGCATTATAAAGACTGTCGACCCGATCAATCCTTGATAACATACTGGTTTGTTCAAGATCAGTCTTTCCATCAGACTCAAAACCGATACGTGCATTATCCAATTCTTCATGTAGTGCTCGTAAAACATCTAATGATTTTTCAGAAAATACATCACCGTCCTTTGCCTCATAAACGAGATAGATACCATCATCACTCCCAAACTGCTGCCTAAATGTATCTAAGGACAGCTTTGTGGGGTCATCCTCTTGAAACCAGCTTTCAAGAGACATATCCATGGTAAAGTGCGTTATCATGCCATAAATCAAAAACGCGGATAGTGTAAAAAAAAGCGTAATAATCGACCAACGCCAAGATAAAAACCGCTGCGGTGCTACTTCAAAAAAATGGTTAAATCGTGACAAAACTGACTGCAAAACAATCTCCTTAGTATTTTTATTATTGGAATAACTAAATAACCTTCTAGTTTTAATATAAACCAAGAAAAAACGTGATGATACTCACAATCAATTCAGTAATGATAATTTCAGCATGCCATTACTAAGCGCTAATGTCATGATAGCCCACCATTTTTGTTATAGTCGCAATTAATCACTCAGTATAAATATGAAGATACATACTTGCACACTACTTGAATTGACCACTCCATCCGCAAAACTACACACTATTTTTTTTATCCTATTCATTAGTTCATGCAGTCATTCATCGATAGCTCAAAGCAAAGAATCAGAGGCTTATCTAAACATACTTCCAAATGCTTTTGATAATTCAAGCTGGGAGCTAATGATCAATAAAAATGAAGTTCAAATTTACACTCGCCCATGGCCTGGCAGTAGTTTTGTCGCAATTAAAGGCGTACAAATAATAAATTCATCACTTTCAAATATTTTGGCAAACTTTACCGACATTGCGGCATTCCCTGAATGGGTCAAGGACGCAAAAGAGGGGTTCGTAATTACGCCCTTCGATAAAACACATTCTCGTAAAATCTACTTAAGAATGAGCTTACCCTGGCCATTCGAAGATCGGGATATTGTATCTGGACAACAAGTCACGCAGGACTTAAACACTAAAATCATTAAAATTAAAGAATGGTACGAAGGCGATATACTTCCTGAAAATGAAGGCATAATACGTATCCCTAGACTTAACACCGAGTTTTTACTCATCCCAAAAGAGAAAAATATTACCAAATTAATTTGGCAGGGACATAACGACCCAGGTGGATTCATTCCTCCATTATTAGTTAACTGGTTGATTGAAGAAGTATTTTTCACTTCTATGGTTACAATGAAAAAGCGATTTGAGGCACCTGAACACCTTAAAACAATCAATTGGGTACAAAATTTCAAAGACTAAACAATTGGCTACACGATTCAACTACACCATAAGGCAATCTCAAGGTATAATCGACTTATCCATTTTATAACTTTAAGACCTAGAGCTAAATGACGAAAAAACTATTTATTAAGACACATGGCTGTCAGATGAACGAATATGATTCATCACGCATGACAGATCTTTTACGTGGTAGCCATGATGTTGAGCTGACGAACGATGAGAAAGAAGCTGACATTTTACTGCTCAACACCTGCTCCATTCGTGAAAAAGCTCAGGAAAAAGTTTTCCATCAGCTAGGTCGCTGGAAAAAACTTAAAGATAAAAATGAAGAGATCACTATCGGCGTTGGTGGCTGTGTTGCCAGCCAGGAAGGCGAAGCTATATATAAACGCACCCCTTTTGTTGATGTAATTTTTGGCCCACAAACTCTCCACCGCTTACCTGAAATGATCGATGCTTCGAAGCAAGGTAAAAAAGGTGTCATAGACATCAGTTTTCCAGAGGTCGAGAAATTTGATCACCTGCCTGCACCTGGTGTTGATGGGCCTTCATCTTTCGTTTCAATAATGGAAGGTTGCAGTAAATATTGTACATTTTGTGTTGTCCCATATACTCGCGGTGAGGAAGTTAGCCGGCCTGTTGACGATGTCATTACTGAAATCGCACACCTTGCATCTCAAGGTGTTCGTGAAGTAAATTTATTAGGTCAAAACGTCAATGCATTTCAAGGAGAAACACATGATGGTGACATCATGGACTTGGCAGAATTAATTACCATGGTTGCCACGATTGACGGTATCGATAGAATCCGCTTTACAACGTCACACCCCGTTGAGTTTACTGACGCCTTAATAGATGTATATGCCGAAGTACCTGAACTTGTAAGTCATTTACACCTACCAGTTCAAAGTGGCTCAGATCGTATTCTTGCCGCAATGAAGCGTGGGCATATGGCTTTAGAATATAAATCTAAAATCAGACGTCTTCAGAAAATTCGTCCTGACATTAGTATTTCTTCTGACTTTATTATTGGCTTTCCTGGTGAAACCGAGAAAGATTTTGAAGACACGATGAAACTAATCAATGAGATTGGTTTTGATCATTCATTTAGCTTCATCTACAGCGCTCGTCCAGGCACACCTGCCTCGGATATGACGGACGACACCAGTGAAGAAGTTAAAAAACAGCGCTTGGCCATATTACAACAGCGTATTGCTCAACATTCTTTAGACATAAGTCGAAAAATGGTTGGTAGTACTCAGAGGATCCTCGTCACCGGCTTTTCCAAGAAAGATCCAGGAGAGCTGCAAGGCCGAACCGAGAACAATCGAGTTGTAAACTTCCGAGCAAATCAAAACAGAACCGATAGCGCTTTAATTGGCCGTTTTATTGATATCAATATTACAACTGCATTTCCAAACTCATTGCGTGGTGATCGACTTGACGACAAAGACTACTAGTACATCCACGAATACGATAAAAGAGATACGACTAGAACCGTTTGACAATCAACGTTTAGCACTTTTGTGTGGTCAGTTCGATGAAAATATTAAACACATCGAAAGTCGCCTAGGTGTCCGTATCAGTTATCGTGGTAATACTTTTAAAGTAAGCTCGCCGAAAGCGCCTGCATGCCAATCTACGGTTGAAATATTACGTCACCTTTATCGTGAAACCGAAGACAACGGCGTAATTAGCCTTGAAATTGTACATTTATTCATTCAAGAGTTCGGTGTTTCAACGTCTCAAGGTGATTTTCCTGCTGATGCCAAGCTAATAAAAACACCGCGTACATCAGTTAAACCTCGAGGCGATAACCAGAATAGTTATGTCGACGGTATTAAGAAGCATGATATAAACTTTGGAATTGGACCTGCGGGTACGGGAAAAACCTATCTAGCAGTTGCCTGTGCCGTTGAAGCCTTAACCAATGAAGAAGTAAAAAGAATTCTACTTGTTCGACCTGCTGTTGAAGCGGGTGAAAAACTTGGATTTTTACCTGGTGATTTAGCACAAAAAGTTGACCCATACTTACGCCCGCTTTACGACGCTCTCTACGAAATGATTGGGTTTGAACAAGTCGCGCGCTTAATCGAAAAAAGTATAATCGAAATTGCACCGCTCGCTTTTATGCGTGGCCGAACTTTGAACAATGCCTTTATTATTCTAGATGAAAGCCAAAATACGACGCCAGAACAAATGAAAATGTTTTTGACCCGTATCGGTTTTGGATCGACAGCGGTCATTACCGGAGATTTAACCCAAACTGACTTACCAAAAGGCTCTAAATCAGGTTTGGCGCAAGCACTTCATGTTTTAAATAACGTAAAAGGTATTGGAAACACTACTTTCATTGCCTCAGACGTTGTAAGACACCCGATTGTTCAACGTATAGTAGAAGCTTATAACCACTATGACAGCAGCCATCATTGATTTACAAATTGCAAGCGAACACCCTCGCTGCCCAAGCGCTTCCCAATTTAAGCTTTGGGTTGAATCAGCACTACAAAACTCAAGTAAACATGAAGAGCAAGAACTGACCATTCGAATCGTTGATGAAAAAGAAAGCCTATCTTTAAACAAGCAATATCGCGATAAAGAAAAACCAACAAATGTTTTATCTTTTCCATTTGAGGCGCCCCCCCAGGTAGAACTTAATTTACTCGGTGATTTGGTTATTTGTGCTCCTATTGTCTCAAATGAGGCAAAAGAACAGACAAAACTAGAAATTTCACACTGGGCTCACATGGTTGTTCATGGTACCTTGCACCTACAAGGTTACGATCATATTGAAGATGATGAAGCCGAAGCAATGGAAGCATTGGAAATTGAGGTATTAACAACACTTGGTTTTCCAAACCCGTATTTAATTGAGGAAAAAGATAACTAATCTATGAGTGACGATAAGTCGAGCAACACTACGACCAAAGCCCCTAGAAAAAAAACGTGGTTTTCTAAAATATCCAAAAATTTATCAAACGATCCACAATCACTGATAGATATCATGGAAATTCTTCGCGACGCTGAAGTACGTAATGTAATTGATGCAGACTCCCTAAGTATTATCGAAGGCGCGACTCAAGTCACCGATATGCAAGTACGTGAAGTGATGATTCCTCGCCCACAAATGATCACAGTCAAGGCGAACCAAGAACCGGACGAATACATTGAAAATATCATTGAATCAGCACATTCAAGGTTTCCTGTCATCGGAGAGACCTCAGATGACATTACAGGTATCTTGCTCGCTAAAGATTTACTCCCACTTGCATTAAAAGGTCATTTGAAAAAAGGTGACGTTGCTGAACTCCTGCGTCCAGCAACCATCATTCCTGAAAGTAAACGCCTCAACCAACTCTTGAAAGAATTCAAACAAACGCGTAATCATATGGCGATTGTGGTCGATGAATATGGCGGAATTTCAGGCCTGGTTACCATTGAAGATATCCTTGAGCAGATCGTAGGTGAAATCGATGATGAACATGATATCGATGATGAAGCCATGATCAAACGACTATCAAATGGCGAGTTCAACGTTAAAGCTCTCATGCCCGTTGAAGAGTTTAATGAGTATTTTAAAGTGGCATTACCCGAACATGAGTTTGACACAGTTGGCGGTTTAGCATTAAAACAATTTGGAAGACTTCCCCGTCGCGGTGACAAAACAAAATTATATGAATTCACGATAACAGTATTAAATGCTGACAATCGAACAATCCGCCTGCTAAAAATAGAAAAAGACTAAAAAAATCATGGCAGCTTTTACAACGAAGTTATCGGCAAAACTCATCACACCATTCTGCCTAATTATAGCAGGAGCAATGCAAACACTCGCATTAGCTCCCTTTGACTATTGGATGTTAGGTCCATTATCCATTGCTTTAATCCTGATCGTCACACAAGCCATTAACAACAATGCCGACCAACCCAGCAGTTCAACCACATTAAGCTATAACAGTAATCGAGGCTTCTTGTATGGCGTATTATTTGGCCTCGGTTTATTCGGCTCTGGCGCATCTTGGATTTATGTCAGCATTCATACCTATGGGTATGCAAGCCCTGCACTAGCCTCTATATTAACGATTGCTTTCGTTATTTTTTTATCCTTGTTCCCAGCTTTAGTCTTTTGGCTTCATTTCAAACTAATCACTAAAAGCTACCTATCAAATGCTTTGCTATTTTTATGCTTGTGGGTACTCGGTGATGAGTTTAGGACCGAATTTTTAACAGGTTTCCCATGGTTATTTTTAGGATATGGTCATATTGAAAGCCCTCTAGCAGGTTGGATTCCTGTTATTGGCGTCTACGGCTTAACCATGCTTACCGTTGCGACGGGTATTGGGATAGCATTATTTTTTAATCAAACACCAAAGAAATTGAAATACGGAAGCGCTCTATTAATCGCACTATTTTGGCTAACTGGGCCCGCGCTCAATCAAATAGAATGGTCGCAAAAAGAGGATGAAGAACTTAGCGTCGCGCTCGTCCAGCTCAATATCCCCCAAGAATTAAAATGGCTGCCTGCTCAGCGCAAAAAAACGATTAAGTCATTAGAAGTATTAACTCGCCAATATTGGCACAATGACTTAATCGTCTGGCCTGAAACCGCTATTCCATTACTTCATCATCAAGCGAAACCTTTTCTTAACAAAATGTCTGTGCTTGCTAGCAGTCGAGACAGCAATATTATTAGTGGCATTCCTTATCGAGGCCCACATGCAGAAACTGGCAAAACAGTTGTTCACAATAGCATCACAAGCATTGGCACCGGCAGTGGTCTCTATCATAAACAGAAACTCGTGCCTTTCGGCGAATATGTCCCCCTTCAGGATATTTTAAGAGGCTTAATAGCTTTTTTTGATCTTCCTATGTCCGACTTTAGGAAAGGCTCCGAGGACCAAGCACTTTTAAAGTCCCAAGACTATGAAGTGGCGCCGTTTATTTGCTATGAAGTCGTGTATCCAGACTTTGTCGCCACCCAGAGTAAGAATGCCGACTATTTACTCACAATTAGCAATGACAGCTGGTTTGGCGACTCCTTAGGGCCGCTTCAACATTTAGAAATGGCCCAAATGCGCGCGGCTGAAAACTCGCGCTACATGATTCGTGCAACCAACAATGGCATCAGCGCGATTATTGATGAACAAGGACAAATTCTAGACAAAACAGAACAATTTGTTGAGACAGTACTTGAATCAAAATTTCAAGTTAGATCAGGTCGTACTCCCTTTTCTTACACTGGCTCTTATCCACTATTTTTACTATGTTTCGCATATATTTTATGGCGGCTATCCAAATCACTAAAACTACGTTAGCCCGATCAATTAAACTACGCTAGAATGGCCTGATATTAGCGTCCTTATTATAATTTATTCCAAGATTGAAGAGTCCCATGCAAGAACAGTCAAAACAACCAATGCAAGAACAATACGAACCAAAAGCAATTGAAGCTAACGCTCGAAGCTACTGGGAAGATAATAATAGCTTTGCCACCACCGAAGATGAAACAAAAGAAAAGTACTACTGCCTTTCCATGTTCCCCTACCCAAGTGGCAAACTTCACATGGGCCATGTTCGCAACTATACCATCGGTGATGTCGTATCACGCTACCACAGAATGCAAGGCAAAAATGTCATGCAGCCAATGGGCTGGGATGCTTTTGGCCTACCGGCTGAGAATGCTGCAATTAAGCATGAAGTTCCGCCTGCAAAGTGGACTTACGAAAACATTGAATACATGAAAAACCAATTAAAGCTTTTAGGTTTTGGCTACGACTGGGATCGCGAATTAGCGACTTGCCAACCTGAGTATTATAAATGGGAGCAGTGGTTCTTCACACAGCTATTTGAAAAAGGCTTGGTATACAAAAAGAACGCAACCGTAAACTGGGACCCTGTGGATCACACAGTTCTTGCTAACGAACAAGTCGTTGACGGACGAGGTTGGCGTTCTGGCGCTCTCGTCGAACGCAAAGAAATCCCACAATGGTTTATAAAAATTACGGATTATGCTGATGAATTACTCACCGACCTAGATCAGCTTGAAGAGTGGCCAGAACAAGTCAAAACAATGCAGAAGAACTGGATCGGTCGTTCTGAGGGTCTAGAGTTCTCATTCGCTCTAAAAGACCGTGATGACACCTTGTCAGTCTACACAACCCGTCCCGACACCATAATGGGTGTAACTTATGTCGCAGTGGCATCACAACACCCCTTAGCTCTTGAAGCTGCCAAAACAAACTCTGCGGTAAGTACGTTTATCGATGAATGCAAAAATAATAAAGTTGCTGAAGCAGATATGGCAACCATGGAAAAGAAAGGTCTTGCGACAGGCTTTACTGCAATTCACCCTCTTACAGGTGAAGAAGTTCCTGTTTGGACGGCTAACTTTGTACTAATGGATTATGGTTCAGGCGCTGTTATGTCTGTTCCTGCACATGATGAACGCGATCATCACTTTGCTAAATCATATGGGCTTCCAATTAAGCAAGTCATTGCTCCGAATGACGAGCAAGAAATAGACATCCAAGAACAAGCTTTTACCGAAAAAGGCGTACTAGTACTTTCAGAAGATTTCACAGGCTTAAGCTCTGAAGAAGCATTCTTAGCTATCATCGCCAAATTTGAAGAACTTGGTACGGGTAAAAAACGGATAAACTACCGCCTTCGTGACTGGGGTGTATCCCGTCAACGCTATTGGGGTAGCCCTATCCCAATGAAAACACTAGAAGATGGTACAACAGTTCCTGTTCCGCTTGACGAACTGCCTGTTGTATTACCTGAAGACGTTGTACTTGATGGCGTTATTTCCCCCATCAAGAGTAACCCTGAATGGGCAAAAACAACCCATAACGGCCAACCTGCTTTACGTGAAACAGATACGTTCGACACCTTTATGGAGTCGTCTTGGTATTACGCACGATACTGCTCACCAAACTCAACGGATAGCATGCTTGATTCAAAAGCTGCAAACTACTGGCTACCTGTTGATCAATATATTGGTGGTATTGAACATGCCATTTTACACCTACTTTACGCCCGTTTCTTTCATAAGCTATTAAGAGATGTTGGTTTGGTTGAATGCGACGAACCATTTAAGAAGTTACTTTGTCAAGGAATGGTGCTAGCTGAAAGCTTCTACCAAGAAGATGATAAAGGTGGGAAAAATTGGATTGCACCTGCCGATCTTGAAATAGAAACAGATGATAAAGGCAAAACGCTAGGCATCAAACTAAAAACTGATGGTAGTTCTGTTGAAACAGCTGGCATGAGTAAGATGTCAAAATCTAAAAACAATGGCGTCGACCCCCAAACGACAATTGATCGTTTTGGAGCAGATACTGTACGTTTATTCATCATGTTTGCAGCGCCTCCAGAACAATCCTTAGAATGGTCAGACAATGCTGTAGAAGGCTCACATCGGTTTCTTAAGCGCCTATGGAAAGCTGTCTTTAATCATACTTCATTAAACAAACTAGATATTAGCCTTAATGTTGCATCACTCAATGACGGACAAAAAGCATTACGAAGAAAAGTACACCAAACAATTCGTAAAGTTAGTGATGACGTGAGCCGTCGCCTAACCTTTAATACCGCTGTTGCTGCGATAATGGAGCTTATGAATGATGTCGCCAAATTTAAAGACACCAGTGACCAAGGTATCGCAGTGATGCAAGAAGCACTGGAGGCGGTCACATTAATGCTCGCACCAATCGCACCTCACATTTGCCATAAGCTATGGAGCAACCTAGGTCACCAAGATGCTGTTATTCACGCAAACTGGCCAAGCTTTGATGAATCAGCACTGACTATTTCTTCACAAGAAATTGTTGTACAGGTGAATGGTAAACTTCGAGCCAAACTCGAAGTACCTGCTGATATTAGCAAAGGTGACATGGAGAAACTTGCACTTGAAAATGACAATGTTAAAAAGTTTCTTGACGAAGTAACCATTCGAAAAGTTATCGTCATACCTGGAAAACTTGTTAACATTGTTGCGAAATAAAGATGGCATTTTTTAGTCACTTTTTCTCAAGATCAACAGGCTTTTTTAGCTTGTTAATCTTGAGCTGCTTAATCAGTGCTTGCGGCTTCCAGCTAAGAGGCACGCAGGCATTACCAAGTAGCTTAAGTTCGCTCAATTTTAAATGTGCAAATGAAAAAACCTGGGATCTTTGTCGTCAGTTAAGTCGTGAATTTCAACTTCACCAAATCAAGCTAAGCGACAAAGCAGAAATGACACTATCTATATCAAATGTAAACAAAAAACAGCGATCAGTCTCTATTGACAGTGATGCATCAACGGCAGAATATGATTTAATATACTCTGTTCGTTACAAGCTTATTCATTCAGCGACTCAGACACTCGTAAGCAGCCAAGTAGTAGAAGCAAATCAGAGCTATCGTCATCAATCCTCTGCGCTAATCGCTAAAGAGCGAGAGCAAGATGAAATTCAAACTAAGCTGAACCAAAAAATCACTAATATTATATTTCGTCAGCTCAGCGTTTTTGATGCTCAACGCATCCAGCAATCAATCAATTTAAATTAAGCTTGGAATTTCATGCGTATTCAAACCAAACAATTGGATCAAGAGCTTAAAAAGAATCTACTTCCCGTCTATCTCGTTACCGGTGACGAACCACTGCTCGTTCAAGAAGCATTAGATAGTATACGTGCTGCAAGCAAGCTATCTGGATGCGACGAACGAAAAATACTGGACGTTGATCGCAAATTTGACTGGGCAAGCCTCAATAGTGAAGCGAATAGTTTATCTCTTTTCGCAGAAAGAACGCTGACTGAACTCCGACTTGAAAAAGCAAAACCTGGTATCCCTGGTGGTAAAGCCCTACAATATTATTGCCAAAATCTCCCTGACGACAAAATACTTTTAATTAGCGCAGCCAAACTCACCGCAGCGACACTTAAAAGCAAGTGGTGCGCTGCCATTGATAAAGTTGGTGGAATCATTCAAGTTTGGCCTATTAGCTTGAATGAAATGCCTCAGTGGATTTCTCAACGAGCGCGAAAAATGGGCCTTGAAATTGAGCAAGACGCCATTGCATTGCTTGCTGACCGACTAGAGGGCAATTTGCTTGCTGCTCAACAGGAGCTAGAAAAACTTAAATTACTAGAAACAGGCAAGAAGATCGATGCAGATACTGTGCTTGAAAGCGTATCTGACTCCGCCAAATACGACATATTTAATCTTACAGATGCTTGTTTAAGCGGTAACACTAAACTCGCTGTAAAAATCGTGTCTAGTTTAAAGATCGAGGGGTTCGAAGCTAGTTACGCATTATGGGCACTCACTAAAGAAGTGCGCACAGTGTATGCGCTTCACCATGCCCTCCAAAAAAATCATCCACCCCAAGCTGTCTTTAAAAAATTTGGAATCTTTCAAAAGCGCCAGACGACTATAATGCAAGCTGCTAAGCGGCATAAACCTGCTAGCCTTAGAAGGCTCCTCGATCAATGTAAACAAACTGACGACCTAATAAAAGGCGTTGAAAAAGGCCTCACCCCATGGGATGTATTGCTTGAAATAGCATTAGGTCTTGCGGGCTCGCCTGTTATCAAAAATGTTAATTAAGTACATACCTATGCAGGCTCGCTCCTTACGTAAAAAATTGTCATTCCGGTGCGCTCTTTTCGGCCAGAATCCATTCTTTAATACCCAAATTTTGCGATAGAACATGGATTCCGGCTCTAAACATAACCGGAATAACAACATGTGGCTTACATGCAAAGCTCGCAAGTAATGTCATTTCCCGTATTCATTCATAATTAAGTATCAGCACAATAACTAACGGGCTTGTCTTTCTCTAAGACCCGAGACTGAAAACCCTCTTTCTCGACCGTGCCAGCAAACATCCAATCAAAACTATCACTAAACACTCGCTCTGCCTGCAAGTCTCTTGACAGCATATGATAACCGTCTGTATAGCTTATAAAAGCAACGCTTTCATCAACCAACCTCATTGCCTCAAGCATCTTGCACGTTGGTTTTTTGGGTATAACTTCGTCTTTGTCACCATATAAAACCAAAGTTCTAATCGATACATCTTTAGAAGCCAACAATGCGGCATCCATTAGATTGGTTAAACCATAAATGGTATCGATACGTGTAGCTTTTATAACTTTATCATCCCGCCCCATCGCTCTCAGTGCATCAATATTGTCTGTGGCTTGTATGCCTAAGCCTTTGCCTGTCGGCATCCAGCCTGGAAAAGTATGTACAGCTAGCCATAACGAAACCTGTTGATACCACGGCTGAGTACTTCTCGCCCAGACGGCAGGTGCATATAACAGCGCACCATTAACCTGTTCAGCTAAAGAGAACCTTGTGTCAGCCATAGCGGTCATAATGACAGCTCCACCCATACTTTCACCCACTAGAAAAATAGACTGTTGGGGATGTTGCTTGCGTAATTGACTCACTATAAGATACAAGTCTTTTTGTAAACGACCTTTTTCGGGCCAAATACCCACTAAATCTGTACCGCCAAACCCGCGCTGATCATAAGCAATACACGCCATTTTTTTAGATACAAAGTACTGGCACATGCCTTCAAAAGCTTTACTGTAATCATTAAACCCATGTAGTGCGACAACAATACCATCAGGTGGCATATCAGGCCAAAACCGAGTTAGAGGGAGACGATAACCATCCTCAGCTAAAAATTCAGTGCTTGATAAAGTTGGCTCCTGCTCTATACCAGAACTAAGTTGCGTTTTAGGCGTACTACAAGCTAAAACTAAAAAACAAGCAGTAAAAAAAGTAAGATAGCTAGCAAGGCGTTTAAACAACATGCTTTTCATTAATATTCCTTAGCTTATGATAATGCTTCTATATGATCGATCATCAACTGAACACTTTTTCGACCTCTAAATTCGTTGATATTTGGTCGATATGCAACACGTATTTTCTGGGGGATCGCCTTCCCGACCCACTCACTATTAAATTGAATCGCATCAAACATTTGCGTACTGCCTTTTTTCACCAAGACTAACTTCAGATGCTTTTCCTTTAATACGCGCTGCTGAACCAATTCGAACGTATCATCAAAGCGAGGCTCTGGAAATTGTTGCCCCCATGGGCCCGCAAGTTCAAGCATATTCACATATTCAATCGTTAGTTCGTTTTCTGATAGCGCGCCATCACTAAGCAAGGTTGCTTCAAGGTCTTGCGCGGTTAATTGTTCACGTACCACTGTATCAAATGCTTGCATGAATTCTTCGAGGTATTTTTTCTCGATCGTCATACCTGCTGCCATGGCATGACCACCGAATTTAGATAAATATGCGGGATGACGTTTAGCAATAATATCCAACGCATCACGCATATGAAAGCCTGAGATTGACCGAGCAGACCCTTTTAACTCTGGGTTTTCAATATTTGGGTCATCATCGGCTGGCGCAAAAATGATTACCGGTCGGTGAAATTTTTCTTTCACTCTAGATGCTAAAATACCAATCACACCTTGATGCCAATGCGCTTCATATAAACATAAGCCCCAAGCCATTTCGTCCTTTCCAAAGTCCATTTCTTGTAGCTGAATGTCTGCATCCACTTTCATATCGGCTTCAATAGACTTACGATCCTGATTAAGTTGATCTAAGCGTTGAGCCAACTGGTTTGCACTGTAGTCATCTTCTGATAACAAACATTCTATACCGAGCGACATATCATCTAAACGGCCTGCAGCATTCAAGCGAGGCCCGATGGCAAAACCCATATCGCTAGCCCGTATACTTTCCGGTTTCCTTTGAGCGCTCGCTAAAATAGCTTTAATACCCGGTCGACACCTCCCTGCTCGAATACGTTTAAGCCCTTGTTCAACCAGTATTCGATTATTTTTATCTAACGGTACTAAATCAGCTACCGTTCCAAGCGCAACAAGGTCAAGATAATCACCTAAATTTGGCTCTTTAATACTTTGTTTTTCAAACCAAGAGAGTTCACGTAAGGCAGACCTTAAAGCACTCATTACATAAAATATAACACCAACACCCGCTGCATTCTTACTCAAAAAACCACATAATGCCTGATTCGGATTAACAATTGCATCGGCATCAGGAATCTTATCACCCGGTAAATGGTGGTCTGTTACCAGCACTTTAATTCCAAGCGCTTTAGCTCGATTAACCCCATCAATGCTTGAAATACCATTATCAACCGTCACAATTAAATCCGGTTGCATCGTCGCGGCTAAATCAACAATTTCAGGTGTTAAGCCATACCCGAATTCAAACCTGTTTGGTACTAGATACTGGCAGTCGAAAACCCCCATGGCACGGAGTGCATGCACCGCCAATGCCGTACTCGTTGCACCATCGCAATCAAAGTCACCCACAATAATAATTTTTTGTTTAGTTTGGAATGCATGCACTAATAACTGTACTGCAGTATCAATACCTAAGAGTTGTGAGCTATCTAAAAGTTTAGAGAGACTTAACTCTAAATCCTCGGCATTAAATACGCCTCTTGAATTATAAATTCTACTTAAAAAAGGAGGAATAGTTGTTATTGGCGCAATTGTACTTTGAAGATTTCTTCGAAGAATGGTCTTATTCATGGCTAAGTATCATTATATTCAGGGTTAATTTAAAACATTCTACTAGCAAGGTTAATTCCTTTAGTTCAGACAGAAAAAAAGCACTAAGACATTGCCTTAGTGCTTTATAGTCACTCACCTTAATAGCTTATCATTTAACTTCTACGATGCTTCACAACATAAGCGTGCACTTCACTTATTTTATTGGGCAAGACTTCGTAACGTTCCTCTCTTTCATACAAGTCAGCAAGATGATGTGGTAACTCAGGAGCAATATCGACACCGGACTTCTCTACTGCTTCAGGAAATTTAACCGGATGCGCCGTAGCAAGCGTAACCATTGGTATAGAGCCATCACGACGGCAGGTTCGAGCAGCTTCAACCCCAATCGCTGTGTGAGGATCAATAAGATACTCAGTCTTATCATAAACTTCTTTTATCACTTCACAAGTACGCTCATCATTAACAGAATAGCTATCGAAGAGCTTACGTGCTGCTGTCCACCGATGCGTTTCGATTGCACCTGATTGTTCTTTCCAAGCTTCCATTTGCCCAGCTAATGCTTTTCCATCACGACCATACAGATCAAACATTAGACGCTCAAAATTACTTGAAACCATAATATCCATACTCGGCGATAAAGTATGATGCAAGCCTTCTAACTTATAGTTATTCTGACTAATAAACCGATGTAAAATGTCATTTTTATTTGTCGCAACGACCAATTGGTTAATTGGCAACCCCATATTACGCGCAAGATAACCCGCAAATATATCGCCAAAATTACCCGTTGGAACCGAGAAAGAAACACTCCGACTAGGCCCACCTAAAGAAAGCGAAGCGCTAAAATAATATACAATCTGAGCCATAATTCTTGCCCAGTTAATAGAATTAACCGCGACGAGACGAGTTCCATTTAGGAACGATTGATCATTAAAGCTGTCTTTAACCATTTGTTGGCAATCATCAAAATTGCCTTCGACTGCAATGTTAAAAACATTATTACCTAGTACTGTTGTCATCTGCTTACGCTGGACATCAGAAACGCGATTATGAGGATGCAGAATAAAGATATCGACATTATCGCAATGCTTACAACCTTCAATTGCGGCTGAGCCGGTATCACCAGAAGTAGCACCTAAAATCACAACACGCTCATTACGTTTCTTTAAAACATGATCCAATAAACGACCTAATAATTGAAGTGCAAAATCTTTAAACGCGAGTGTCGGGCCACGAAATAGTTCAAGCACCCATTCATTTTGATCTAATTGAACTAAGGGTGCGACAGCAGTGTGATCAAAAGCTGCATACGTTTCGTCGATCATTGCTCTAAAGTCATCTTCAGGGATTGAGCCTTCAACAAACGGGTACATAACATTGAAGGCCAAAAGCGAATAAGGAAGCCCTGCCCATGACGCAATTTCTTCTTGAGTAAAACGCGGTAATGTTTCCGGCACATACAAGCCACCGTCTGGCGCTAGACCCGTTAACAATACATCTTCAAAACCTAATGCTGGCGCTGCGCCTCTCGTACTAATATATTTCACGTTACTTATCCGCCTCAATTATTGAAAAAGTTCAACGCGGATACGAACCACATTGCCAACCGTTGTTTCAAGCGCTTCAATCTGTTCAATCGCTTGATTAATTTGCTTTTCTTTCACTTCATGGGTCAATAAAACTAAAGGTATTGTTTGATTTTCCTGCTCACTCTCTTTTTGCATTACCGACTCAATATTAATACCAAGCTCACTCAAGATTGATGAAACTTGGGCTAAAACACCCGGATTATCTTCGGCAGTAATTCTTAGATAATAAGCAGAGATAACCTCCTCTATTGAGATCACAGGCAAATTATTCATGTGAGCCGCAGAAAACCCTAAGTAAGGTACAGATACACCAGCATTAGCCGTTACTGCTCTTGCAACATCCACCAAATCAGCTATGACAGCTGAAGCAGTTGCTTCTGAACCAGCACCAGCCCCATAGTATAAGGTTTGGCCAACTGCATCACCATCAACTAACACCGCATTCATAACTCCATCAACTTTCGCAATGAGTTGCTGTTCAGGAATAAGTGTCGGGTGAACTCTTAACTCAAAACCAGCCTCTTTTCTACGAGCAATCCCAAGATGTTTAATGCGGTAACCTAAAGCTTCGGCATTATTAACATCAACCGTCGAAATTTTGCTAATGCCTTCAGTAAACGCTTTGTCGAACTGTAAAGGAACACCAAAAGCCACTGATGCCAAAATCGCCAATTTATGAGCAGCATCGATGCCTTCTACATCAAAAGTAGGATCAGCTTCAGCATAACCAAGCGCTTGTGCTTCTGCTAATACGTCTGCAAAATCACGCCCTTTATCTTTCATTTCAGTAAGTATGAAATTACCAGTTCCATTAATAATACCAGCCAACCAATTAATTTTGTTCGCTGCAAGCCCTTCTCTTAACGACTTGATAATTGGAATACCACCCGCAACGCCTGCTTCATAAGCAACAATCACATTATATTCAGCTGCTAGGGTAAAAATTTCGTTTCCATGCTCAGCAATAAGTGCTTTGTTTGCAGTAACTACATGCTTACCATTTTTAATAGCTGAGCAAACCAAATCCTTTGCCAAGTCATAACCGCCAATCAACTCAGCGACTACATCAACATCTGGGTTATTAATGACATCCATTAAATTGGTCGTAAACTCAATACCCGTCATATCACAATTATTTTTCAAACTTCTAGAGGCCACATGAATTACATCAACTTGACAGCCTGCACGGGCAGAAATTTCTTGTTGATTTCGCTTAATAACGTTTATTACACCGCTTGCGACCGTTCCTAAACCACAAATTCCAACTTTCAGGGACTTCAAGTTAATATCCTCAATTTATTTTGTATATAAAAGGCAAAAATTCGAAACATAGTATACCCTTTTCAATAGAGAAATAGTCAGAGTACTGATGGCTTCAAAGTTAATATTAATAAAAATTAGGACAACAATGAAACAAACTGTACGTATATTACAAATATTAACCATTTCGTCTATTTTAACAGCCTGCAGCGGCCCTTTTAGTGATTACACTAATTTTGATTTAAAGAAAGAATATAACAAATGTGATTACAGCCGCTTATCAGCCGCTGGGGCTCAACGCTGCAATAATATTAAGAAGGAATGCAAAGCAAGAAAAGAGAAGAGCGGCTTCCGATGTTAATCAAGAAGCCTAAATTTAAAACCAAACAATAACTTAAAGTAAACCCAGCCCTGTAGCCAGTTTTTCAGCAGTCAAGTACCCTGGCACAAGCGTTCCATCTTCTAAAACAATAGCAGGCGTACCAGTTACACCTAAAGTCCGCCCCAATTTAAACTGATCTAAAACTGGGTTCGCGCATTGCTTGCTAGGTATCGAACGGCCATTTTTAGCTAAAGTCATTGCATCTAACTTATTATCTGCACACCATGCGGATACAAATTTATTATAAGACTCACTACCTTCACCCGCTCTTGGGTACGCAAGATAACTTACCTCAATACCTAACTCATTCATACGAGGCACTTCTTTATGTAGCTTTCGGCAATAGCCACAATCTATATCTGTAAACACAGCTATTTTAGCTAGCGTTTTTCCCTTTGGCGAGAACACGATTTTTTCTTTGGTATCTATAGCGGATATTTTATCAGCTCTTAACTGCTTCTTTCGAACTTCTGACAAATTATTCAGCTGACCACCAATGGTTGTATAAAGCTCACCCGTTAAAAAGAAGGAACCATTTTCATCTGTAAATAACACTTCACTACTATCTGACTCAACACGATAAACACCCTGCATTTCGCTCTTTGTTATTCTGTCTATTTTTAAAGAGGGAATCGCTTTAGTTAAGTTCTTTTCAATTTCAACCTCTCCAGCCACTAAAAATGATGACATAGCCGCTATCAAGCAAAACCCCCAACATCGCTTATAAACTTTCATTAAACACCCCTTAATTAATAAACTTCATACATAGTCAGACACGCTAACTATTATTTAGTTCAGCGGCAACAAAGATAACATTACAATTTAAACATGTG
>Ga0209290_1000397_pt1 | contig 33123 bp, 11 predicted proteins | sample EN1Hudsemesocosm_2_FD_184632 | JGI IMG/M metagenome (GOLD analysis project Ga0209290, IMG submission 184632) | Methane-oxidizing microbial communities from mesocosms in the Hudson Canyon - EN10B Hudson Canyon (SPAdes) (version 2) | ecosystem: Environmental > Aquatic > Marine > Cold seeps... | reverse complement strand
GGCCGATACGATCATAGTCTGGCAAATTTTATAATGTGCTTTGGCTGAGCGTATGATTTTAATTTGGTTGCGGAGATTTTTCTTATGATGATAATGTGGGAAAGCGGTCAATTTTTAAACGATGGGTATGACCGCTAATTTGGGAAATTGTATGATGGTAATTTGGGACACTACAAGTCCATTGCGGTTAACAAAGTGCCGACGGAGCCTAGCGTAACTAATGTGATTAACCCACAAATCCATCTGAACATTTTCCAATGATATCCTTAAATGATTTGAGCTCTGGTATTGTTTGCAGCCGCTACCAGGCTATAAGCTTCGTTTTTGAAGTAGTTATCAAAGTGCGTTGGTAGGCATAATCGAGCCATTTATCTTCCTTGATAATAGATCGCATTTTATTGAAGCCGCTAGCTTAGTATCCTCGCTGATTTTTTCCAACAAGGCATCGCGCTCAGTTCAGCACCGTTCCGCGCTAATGGTATTTTCACACTGTCCCAAAATATTTTAGGATAATTTAGCCAGTTTTAATGTGCAGATTGAGTCTATGAGCGGCTTAATAAATTAGCCAGAAATCCACTTCAAAGCATGCCACAGAGATCGAACTGGTATCCCCCCATATCACCAAAGACCCAACACTGCTTTTCTTGCCAATTCTTTTGAATTTATATTGATAGGAACTCGTTACGATCATAAAGGAGGTATGTCAAATCGTTACCAGTGTATAAAAACAAGAGCAGAATATCTCAAGTGGACCGCATCTTTCTAACCGAGCTATCAAACAATCCAAAAACCCATTTAAAAAAGTGGCCACTGACGCGGCCTTCCCTTACCTTAAAAGCCAGTTAATACCAGCTCATCAAGCGTGACTATTTTTTCAAAATATGAGCAAACACTCGTGGATGTATCAATACGAATAAAATAGCCCTTCTTCAGCAGTGCATTACCAACAGATATCTGTTGATTATATGTGAAATTAGGTCCTGAGTGATCAACCAAGAAACTATCCATAATATTCAGGTCTTCATCAAGTACCTGATAAGACAAACCATCACAAGCATTCGCATAGACTGACGTATTCATTGAGATGGCATACCGACCAAGCTCTTCAGGTAAGCCGGTTAAAGCATATTGAAAAAAGCTGTCTGCTGTTGAGAACCCTGGCGATCTCATTGTAGCGTAATCGTCATTCACATAGTTTGAGTTTGAAAGCCAGCTTTCGGCAAAGTCATGACCGCTATGAGTGAAGGCTCTAGTAGAATTGTCAACTTTAACAACAATACCTGTTGTATCGATCACGTTTGGCAGGGTCACTTCAACTGTTCTGGTAGCCGACGTGCTATTTTCGGCAGCATCGCTTACAGAGTAAGTCAAGATATAAGACCCTATCGCATTGATATCCACAGTTCCCGTCATTACGATATTCGCTGTGAGATCACCATCAACTGTGTCACTGGCTGTAGCACCTTCGTCGCTATAGACGGTACCTTGCTCATGACTTACGATTGAGTCACCACTCAGATTGATCAATGGTGCAGTTTGATCCATTACATTAACGGTTCGTGAAACAGTCGTCGCGCTATTGCCTGCTGTATCGCTAACATTGTAAGTCAAGATATAAGACCCGGCTGTATTGAAATCTACAACGCCTGTCATCACGATATTCGCTGTGATATCCCCATCCACCGAGTCATTAGCTGCAGCACCTGCATCAGTGTATACCGTTCCTTGATCATGATTAAGTGTCGCAAAACCAGTCAAATTAATCACCGGGATTTCAGTATCTGTTATAACGACTATACGCGTGACAGTAACCGCGGCATTGCCTGATGAGTCACTGACTTCATAGCTCACAGTATAGGTGCCAGAAACATTCGGATTCACTGCGTTATTCACGACAATATCAGCTGATATGTCACCATCAATATTATCGGCGGCACTTGCTCCCGGATCACTATAAGCCGCTCCCTGTTCATGCGTTACACTGCCTGCACCTATCAATGTAATCTCAGGAGTCGTGGTATCGGCCACAACAACGATTCTCTGAACTTGAGGGGCTGCATTACCGGCCGCATCACTCACATCATAAGTCACGGTATACGTGCCAGCGATATTTGGGTTCACAGCGTTATTCACAACAATATCAACTGAAATATCGCCATTAAAATTATCGGTAGCAATCGCTCCTGGATCACTATAAGCAGTTCCCTGCTCATGCGTTAAACTATCCGCACCTGTCAAGGTAATCACGGGAGTCCCGGTATCGGCCACAGTTACGGTTCGTTGTAATTGCAAAGCGACGTTGCCTGCCGCATCGCTCACATCATAGGTCACGATATACGTACCAGCGACATTCGGGTTCACAGCGTTATTCACGACAATATCAGCTGAAATGTTGCCATCAAAATTATCGGCAGCACTCGCCCCCAAATCAGTATAAGTCGCACCCTGCTCATGCGTCACACTGATTGCACCTGTTAAAGTAATGACAGGAATCGTGGTATCGGCCACCACCACAGTTCGCTGCACTTGTAGGGCTGCGTTACCTGCCGCATCGTTCACATCGTAGGTCACGGTATACATCCCTGCGACATTTGGATTCACAGAGTGATTCACGATGATATTAGCTGTTAAATTACCATCTATATTATCGGTAGCACTCGCACCCGGATCGCTAAAAGCTATACCCTGTTCATGATTAAGAATGGCTGCTCCCGTTAGTATAATTACAGGTATTGTCGCATCTGAAACAATGACAGTTCGTTGCACTTGAAGCGCTGCATTACCTGCCGCATCACTCACATCATAGGTCACCGTATATGTACCAGCAACATTCGGGTTCACAGTGTGATTCACGAGAACATTGTCTGAAATATTGCCATCAACATTATCGGTAGCACTCCCCCCCGGATCACTATAAACAAGACCTTGCTCAAGCGTAATGGTTGCTGCACCAAGTAGCATAATGACCGGTTTCGTCGTATCAGCGACAATAACTGTGCGCAGCACTTGAACCGCAGAGTTACCTGCCGCGTCACTCACATCATAGGTCACAGTATAAGTACCTGCGACATCCGGATTCACAGAATTATTAACAGAAATACTATCCGTGATATTCCCATCGGTATTATCAGTCGCACTCGCGGCAGGGTCAGTATAAACCGTACCCTGTTCATGATTGATTATGGCTGCACCGGTTAACGTAATCACGGGAATCGTCGTATCCGACACAATGACGGTACGCTGAACTTGAACCGCAACGTTGCCAGCGGCATCACTCACATCGTAGGTCACTGTATACGTACCTGCTACATCCGGGTTTACCGAATTATTCACTGTAATACTGCCCGTAATATCCCCATCGATATTATCTGCAGCTTCTGCCCCTAGGTCGCTAAAAACCGTACCCTGCTCATGATTAATGATATCCGCACCAGTCAGTAAAATTATTGGCACCGTGTTATCCGACACAATAATTGTTCGCTGTACCTGATCTGCTGAGTTACCTGCTGCATCACTCACATCATAGGTCACCATATAGATGCCTGCGAGATTCGGGTTAACCGGATTATTTACAAGAATACTGCCCGTAATATCCCCATCGATATTGTCAGAGGCACTCGCCCCAGGGTCACTATAAAGCATACCTTGCTCATGAATTGCAATTGCATCACCAGTCAAGGTAATCACCGGAGTCGTTGTGTCCAAAACGACCACGATACGTGTGACTGTCGCCGCCATATTTCCGGCAGCATCACTCACGTTATAGCTTAAGGTATAAGTGCCTGCGGCATTACTATCCACCGAACCCGTTACCGAGATATTACCTGAAAGGTCACCATCGACAGTGTCATTAGCCGCAGCACCTGCATCACTATATAGCAAACCTTGCTCATGATTGATTGTCGCTAAACCGGTCAAACTAATCACAGGAACAGTGGTGTCTGCAACGGTAACAGTCCGCGTGACAACCGCAGCTGCATTGCCAGCAGCATCACTGACGTTGTAGCTTAAAATATAAGTACCAGCAGTATTACTATCCACCGAACCCGTCATCACGATACTTTCGGTAAGATCTCCATCCACGGAGTCATTAGCTGCAGCACCCTCATCGCTATAAATCACACCTTGTTCATGATTGATTGTCGCTAAACCCATCAAACTAAGTACTGGGATCGTGGTGTCTGTAACAGTAACTGTACGTGTCACAGTCGTAGCATTATTACCTGCGGCGTCACTGACATTGAAGTTTAAGGTATAGGTACCGGCAGCATTACTATCCACCGAACCCGTCACCATGATATTTGCCGTAAGGTCACCATCGACAGTGTCATTAGCCGCAGCACCCGCATCACTATAAACCATACCTTGTTCATGATTGATTGACGCTAGGCCCGTCAAACTAATCACTGGAATCGTGGTGTCTGCTACAGAAACCATTCGGGTCACAGTCACTGCAGCATTACCAGCGGCATCACTAACGTTGTAGCTAAGCATGTAAATACCCGCTACATTCACATTCACTGAACCGGTTACTATAATACTTGACGAGAGATTGCCATCTACGGAGTCACTCGCGGCAGCACCCGCATCACTATATGCAGTACCTTGTTCGTGACTGATGCTCGCAGAACCGTTTAAGTTAATTACCGGAAGCGTCGTATCCGACACAACTACTGTACGTGCCACAGTTTCTGCGGCATTACCAGTAGCATCACTCACGTTGTAGATTAAGGTATAGGAACCTACAGTATTACTATCCACCGAACCCGATACCACGATATTACCAGACAGATTCCCATCCACTGAATCACTTGCCGTGGCACCCGCATCACTATAAACCGTACCTTGTTCATGATTGATTGTCGCTAAACCCGTCAAGCTAATCACTGGGATCGTGGTGTCTGCGACAGTTACTCTACGTGTGACTGTCGCCCCTGTATTTCCGGCTGCGTCACTGACGTTGTAGCTTAAGGTATAGGAGCCTGCAGTATTACTATCCACCGAACCCGATACCACGATATTACCTGACAGGTCCCCATCCACAGAATCACTTGCCGTGGCACCCGCATCACTATAAACCGTACCTTGTTCATGATTAAGGCTAGCTGAACCACTCAAGCTAATAACTGGAATTGTAGTGTCTGTAACAGTAACTTTACGTGTCACAGTCATAGCAGCATTGCCTGCGGCGTCACTGACATTGTAGTTTAAGGTATAGGAACCGGCAGCATTACTATCCACCGAACCGGTCACCACGATATTCCCGGAAAGGTCACCGTCGAATGTATCACTTGCCATGGCACCCGCATCACTGTAAGCCGTGCCTTGTTCGTGATTTATATTAGCCATACCACTTAAGCTAATCACCGGAATTGTGGTATCTGTAACAATAACTGTGCGCGTCACGGTCGAAGCAGCATTACCTGCGGTGTCACTGACATTGTAACTTAAGGTATAGGTTCCGGCAGTATTACTATCCACCGAACCAGTCACCATGATATTACCGGAAAGGTCACCATCGAATGTATCACTTGCCGTGGCACCCGCATCACTGTAAACCAAACCTTGTTCATGATTAAGGCTAGCTGAACCACTTAAGCTAATCACCGGAATTGTCGTATCTGATACGACGATTGTACGTGTGACTGTCGCCGCTAAATTTCCAGCAGCATCGTTGACGTTGTAGCTTAAGATGTAGGTGCCAGCTACATTGCTATCTACAGAGCCCGTCTTAACGATATTACCTGATAAATCGCCATCAACAGAGTCACTCGCGGTAGCACCAGGATCACTAAAAACCATGCCTTGTTCGTGATTTACATAAGTATTACCAAGCAGGCTAATTATAGGTACAGTCGTATCTGAAACAATCACTGTACGTGTAATTGACACAGCCTCATTACCTATAGAATCACTAACGCTATAAGATAAACTGTAGCTACCAGCAATATTTGCATCAACAGAACCTGTAACAAGCACTGAGTTAGTTATATCGCCTTCTACAAGATCAAATGCAGTAACACCTGCATCTAGGTAGCTCGTCCCTTGTTCATGATAAGTGATTTGAGTCCCATTTAAAGAAATGCGCGGAGGCATCGTATCGCTAACTTGTACAGTTAAAGCTAACTCATTGGCACTGTTTCCTGATCCGTCTCTAATATTATAAAGAACTTGATAAGTACCCGCTGTATTGCGGTCAACATTGCTGACGCCCTGAATATTCACCAAAATTCCTTCGCACTGGTCATGTGCTGTCGCTAACGGGGCACTAAATTCTGTGCCTTGCTCATGTCGGATATTTGTACCAATAGCCAAATTCAATAAAGGTGGGATGGTATCGTTAACAGTGACGAGTCGATCCATTGATATAGCTGAATTTCCAGATAAATCCGTCACACTATAGTTAATTGGAACATCATCCATAAGTACAGATGTTTGAATATCACCAGTAACATTTGAACCCAATGCTAAAGCACCAGAACGTTTGATGAGTTGCGAAATATCTCCATCACCTAAATCACTAGCATTGGCACCAGGATCTTGGGTTGGTACACCGCATTCCAAAATAATTGAACTTGGTCCGTAAAGGGTAAGTAACGGAGCTAATCTATCAATTACTTTAACTAAACGGGTAACGGGAACGGATATATTTAAATCACTATCTGTGACTGAGTAAGTCAAAGTATAGTTACCCGCAACCTGTGAGTTCACAAAACCTATTATCGTGATAGTTTCTGTGGCTAATGCTCCGTCTTTGTAGTCATATGCAGTAGCACCGGGGTCGACAAAAGAAGTCCCTAGCTCAATAAAGACTTCATTATCGCCAAGCAAGTTTATAACAGGTTTTTCAAAATCCAGAACATTTATTGCTCGAGTAGCTAATATAGAGTTACCAGAGCTATCCTGAACAGTGTAAAGCACATAATACCGCCCAATAGAATTCGTATTTACCTGACTATAATCAATAGAAATATTATCAGACACAATACCGCCATCAATTTCATCATATGCCTCGGCACCATATTCAATATAAACGGAGTGAAAGTCGATTCCTAAACCAATATTAACTTCAGGCTCACCTAATAAGGTCAAAACAGGCGCAGTTTTATCCCTAACACGGACTGTAACAGTCACTTCATTAGATAAGTTTCCACTATGATCGCCGACCTGTAATACGACAGCATGATCCCCGGCCACATTTACATCAAATTGGTTAGTGATATTTATATTTTCTGTCCAATTTCCATCTACTAAATCATAGGCAGCAATATTTATTGAATTTAATGGGGCACCCTGCTCATGATCTAAGTAATACCGCCCCTCAAAACTATATACGCGGTCATCATCTACATTAATTAATGGCGCTTCATAGTCGACTGGAATCACAACCACATATAACTTTTTGTTTGACTCATTGCCTTGAGTATCCACAGAGGTGTAAAGGAGTTCATATGTACCCAAGGTCATTTCATCAACTGAACCCGTTAAAGAAACGCTTATAGCTCCATCGACTGCATCATAAGCGGTTACTGGAGGCTCAGAATAAACAGGTGGGTATTCTTGTCCCTGCGGATGATAGATAGTTGATGGAATACTAAAATCAATAACAGGCGGAACAATATCTTTAACTTCCACACTTCGAGTCAAAGTCTCTAAACCTGTATCAGGATCATAGGCTGCATTATTAGCTGAATCTTCTGCTGAATAGGTAACCGTGTAGGTACCGGCTATCGCAACATTTATATTATGAACTGAACTATATTCGCGGATTATGCCGTCTACATTATCCTGCACTAGAATACCTGGATCTATCCAGGCCGAACTTTGATTCCAGATAAGCGTAGAAGGGCCAATTAGAGTCATCGTTGGTGCCAGACTTTCAGTAACATTCACTCGCCTGTTAACTGGTGTAGAAACATTACCCACACTGTCAGTCGCAATATAAGTTAAAGTATATGTATCAATGACGTCTGTGCGAACAGATTGGTAACTAGTATTAGTTTTACCTAAAATTGAAACCGTGACATTTTCTGCACTTAGTACACCGTCTGTCTGATCAGACGCAATAACACCAAGCTCGGCATAACGCCCATCGACACCTACTTCAAAAGTCTGATTAGCACTACCAATTAACTCAACAACGGGTCTATCTTCATCTGCAACAATGACCGTTCTCGTTACTTCCTGCGCAGGGTTGCCAGATTTATCTGTTACATTATATCTAAGCGTATAAGTGCCTGGAGTAGATAAATCAACATTCCCACTTACGATCAACTTAAAATATACAGCTGTATCTGCATTATCTGTAACGATGACCCCAGGGTCTTCAAATTCGACATTTATAGTTTCATCAAGCGCCAAGATTATTTCTGAACTGCCGATAAGCTCAATCACCGGGGCTTCTTGAGGGTAGACATTTACATACCGGGTAACAGTCGAATCATCATTAAAGGTATCAGATGCTGTGTAGGTAACAGTATGGGCTGTTAACACCATAACATTTAGACTAATCGTTGAGCCGTTGCTATATACAGGAGATGAAAGAGTTTCATAGTCTTTTTGACCAGAAATAGCAGCACCCTGCTCCAAATAATAACTACAGCTTTCATCTACATACGCTTTATGAGCTGAAGCATCTAAACAATTAGGCCCTTGCTCCACATTAATTGTGTTTGTACCGACTAAGCGTAAATTTGGTTTTATCGTATCGACTACAGTAACAGGTCTCACTTTCGTAATTGCTTTGTTACCTGCGGCATCTTCAACATCATAGGTGATGGAGTAATTACCAGGATTACTACGATTAATATTGGAACGAACCCAGATTGACTCGGTTAAGTCACCATCGAAAACATCAAGTGCAGTTGCTCCTGGGTCATCATATTTACTAGATATCTCGATGGTTAGCTCAATAATTCCGTCCTGATCAAGTAGCGTAATAACAGGTGGGTTATTATCAGCTAGAAGAACAGTATCACTTCCATCTAGAATACCATCTCCATCGGTATCGCTAAGACAAGGGTTACCTCCTAATGACTGTTCATCAATATCAAGTAAACCATCATTATCGACATCACTTGCTAAATCATTATTGAAAACCAAGGCGTTATAAGAATGAATGATGTTTTGACAGTCAGTGTTTGCACTGAGGAACTGATTTTCGAAATCATCTGAGAAACCATCGTTATCATCATCAGTATCACCAATTTCATCACTTAAAGTATCACCATCTGTATCAAGACACTCCATGGGCTGGCCAATTTCAGGATTGATGAATTGATCGACATTATCACCACAACCATCTTGATCTATATCTTCAGTCTCATTTGGATCAAAAGGGAATGCATCATTTTTGTCAATTACGCCATCGCCATCACTATCTACATGCCCGATTCCCTTAACCCCTGCTGTATATACCAGCAGTTGCTTTTCTCCACTTGTTGAAACGGTACTGAGGACAAATAAGTAGTTTCCATTATTTTCAATTTGCGTACTTAATGGAGAAACAGATATTGAATTAGATTCTAATGTTATTTCACTAAAATCTTCGAACACCTGATTATTAGCACTTAAGGCTTTCAAGCTTCCCTCATTCAGAATATATAACATTCCCGTTAAGTGCTCGTTAACCTCAATATGACCTGATAAAGCTAGAACTTGAGAATCAAAAGAAAGCTGAGAAACATCCTCAACCTTAACTTTAACTTCACTATCAGTAGCCGCAAGCCACTGTTTTTCATATACGCCATGTGTGACAGCATTGAATGATTCCGCAACTTCATTTGTAATCGTTTCACGAAATAGTCCTGCACCGTCACTCAAATCCCTATCAAAAACGACTATATCTTGCCCTTGTACTATATATATAGAACTACTTGCAGGTGTTTGGCTAATACTGGAACCTTGTGATGCATCGTAGTCGGAATCATTCGGTGTTAAATAGCCAGCAAAATCGATAGAGCCTTCCTGAGTATTCCGTTCATAGATCATTAGACCTAGAGACACCGTCGGCACATAAATAAAACGGCCATCTTGAGAAAAGAGAGCCTCAGCGGCTAGACCAAAATCATCATAATATTCTTGATCAGATTCTGGAAATAAAACGCCTCTTCTTAGAATATTTTGAGAATCAGAAAGCTGCAGTTGACCATCATTAGCAATTTCATAAACACTCCGATTTCCGTCATCTGAAGTTGAGGAGAAAACGTACAAATAAGCACCATCCAATGAGATACCACTGACTATATGCGTAGCTTCAGGTAAATCTACTGTCTCTGCAAAAGTTATCGCACCAGTTTCTATATTGATATCGAATCGGTGAACCTGATTATTTGAGAGTACGTAAATAAATTTGCCACTTGGATGAATGAGTATCGAGTGGGCCTCGTTTAATTTTGAGTCCTCATAACTGTCTAACTGTTCAATGAGCTCATCATCAAAAGTATTATAGAAAGGTGTTGTGCCAAGCTGATATTCTCGATAGTTAGAGTAACTATCACCATCGGGGTCGAGATTTGCATCATTTATCAAGGGGTCAAGCCCAATTACAAACTCCCACGCATCAGGAATACCATCTTCGTCAGTATCCTCATTTAAAGGATTTGTACCAATCCCCTGCTCCTCAATATCTAATAAGCCATCACAATCAGAATCTGTCGTCACATCAAACGTCAATGGATCAAATAGTGGGCCTTCACGATAACACTCCGAAGAAAATGGCATTGATTCTGTAAAATAGACCTGTTCCCAGCCATCTAGTAAACCATCACCGTCATCATCTAAATCTGCATTATTACCAATCCCGTCATTATCAAGGTCGGATTGTTCGGAAGCATCATATTTAAAAGCATCGAATTTATCCGCTATGCCATCATTGTCAGTATCGTCTCGTTTACCTAGGTAATCTACCGGATAACCCACTACACCATACTCACCATTAAGACGATTATCCACATAGTACATATGCTTCCCATCTGGGCTCATCACACCCGGTGAAGAGGATGAAAGAGCTTTCCAATCGCCTGCATCATTTTCTATCTTGGCATCCATCGTCGCTACCTGATGGTACACGCCAGAAATATCACGGTACCAACTGGTAATACCTACCTGAAGAAGCCCTTGAGTGGCATCCGTACCGACATACTCTCCTTTCAAAGTAGGCCCAACTGTTTCGCTCAGCGTGCCTAAGCCCCTGTCAAAACGAAGTAATTTAGTTGCATAAGAACTTGAACCGAAGGAGGGCAAAATCACTTCATCTTCAACTAAGCCTAAAATCGATGCGTAATCACTATTTGTATCAAATGAAGTAACGAAGGTGCCTATTGTGCCCCCCGCCCAAGCATTGCTCAGGTAACCATTCTCATCATGCTGATAAACACGCAACTGCCCACCCTGCATGACGTAAACATAAAGACTATCGGCGCTCACATGCATTGAAATGACGGTCTTAATTTCTGATACTGATGACCTTAAATGCTGATGAAAAGTAGCGCTACCATCTGGGTTCAATTTATAAACCAAGATCCCGGTCTTGCCTTTCGTTGTCATATAAAGGTATTGACCATTAGGTGAAACAAGACCGCCAAAATCGTTGAAACCGGGAACTTGGTCGGCCACTTCACTTTCTGAAGTCAAAGGTTCCAATGCTGACGTATACACCAGATCAACTGTATCAAGAAAAATCCGTTCCCAAAGTTTATTTTCTTCATTAAACGAATAAGTAAACAACATTAGATTACTGCCAGACCAGACCTCAGAGAGTAAATAAAAGGCGGCATCTTCTGAATTAAATACAGAAGTGCCTTCTGAAATCTCTTGCTGACTTAGATAAGTGAGCTCTCCTGTCTCAATATTTCGCTCAAAGGTGAAGATGGTATCCTGTGAACTAGACTGACTGTCCTCCTGGTGGATGACGACATAACGCCCTCCGCCCGCCATCCCAATTTTGACACCATCGTTAAAATTAAGGCCCGTTAACTCAGCCGGACTCCCTTGTACTACACGGGTAATACGCTGTGCTGCCTCATCATGAATATAACGATGATCAAATTCATTTTCTAAGGGGTTTGTGCCGTATAAATACTCTTCAATGTTTGTGTCACCATCACAATCTAAATCTATATCAGTATCAGGGCTTAGAGGAGAGCTTGGCTTTAAGCCTTCAATGGCATAAAAGCGAGAGGGAATACCATCGTATCGAGCACAGGTTCCAGTATTATCAGTTTGCTGTAGAATTAATGGGTCAACATCTTTATAACTCGTTTCAAATCCATCTGGAAGAGAGTCTCCATCGGAATCAAGCAAAAATGGGTTTGTGCCAAAATTTGATTCCTGAAAATTACTTAATCCATCTCCGTCTGGATCATCCTGCGAGTGAGTATATAACGCCGCTAATGGGTCAATATTATTGTTTAGCCTTGAGTTAAATTTAGGCTCGCCATTAAACAATGAATAGAGGTCCTCCCAATCATCATTCAGGCTATCGCCATCATCGTCATTATCAGCATTATCACCAATGCCATCGCCATCGCTATCGTGAGCCTCTGAAGCATCTAATGGTAAGGCATCTTGACCATCCAGAATCTCAACGCCATGTTCATCCATATCACCATCAGAATTTTTAGTAAATGGTAATGAACCGTGTTGATACTCTTCTAGGTTATTCAGGCTATCAATACTGCTTTCCAGCTCCCCATATTCATTTAGTTTAACATCAGAATTTATTAGAGCATCGGACGCATCAAAGGGGTCTAAACCATGCGCTATTTCCCAAGAATCAGGGATTTTGTCATTATCATCATCAATATCCGCATTATCGCCTTCACCATCTGAGTCATGGTCAAACCACTCACTTGGATCTTCACTGAAATGATCGAGTATTTCTACAGTATTACCCGTTTCATAATAATCATCATAACCATCATTATCATCATCCGTATCCGCTACCAATTCAGAATTTAACGCGCAAGACTCAGAGGTCTGAAGTAAGAAGTCAGGCAAGCCATCTTTGTCAGTATCTTTCCAAGCACGGCAATCATTTGGAAAGTAATCGGTATCATCAAACTCATTACCATCTGTATCAATATCAGGATGACCATCATTATCATCATCCTGATCCAAATCTTGGGGTGTATAACCCGAGTTTTGCTGGCAAGTCTGATCACAACTTGATGTAAATTCATCTGGGTAACCATCGTTATCATTATCCTTACTAAAACGAGGGTCTGTTCTGAAATCATCATAAAGCTCTTCAATACCATCACCATCTTGGTCTGGACGCCCTAGGCCAACATAATCAACCGGGTAACCCACAACACCATACTCACCATTAATTCGAGTATCCACATAGTACTTATGCTTCCCATCAGGGCTCATTACGCCCGGTGAAGAAGATGAAAGGGTTTTCCAATCGCCTGCCTCATTTTGTATCTTGGCATCCATTATCGCTACCTGACGGTACTCGCCAGTATTATCACGATGCCAACTAGTAATACCCACCTGAAGAAGCCCTTGCGTGGCATCCGTACCGACAAATGTCCCCTTCAAAGTAGGCCCAACTTGCTCACTCAGCGTGCCTAAGTCCCTGTCAAAGCGAAGTAATTTAGTTGCATAAGAACTTGAGCCGGAGGTGGGTAAAATCACTTCATCTTCAACTAAGCCTAAAATAGATGCGTGATCATTACTTGTATCAAATGCAGCAATATAGGTGCCTATTGTGCCCCCCGTGTAAGCATTGCTCAGGTAACCATTCTCATCATGCTGATAAACTCGCAACTGCCCTCCCTGCATGACGTAAACAAAAAGACTATCGGAGCTCACATGCATTGAAATAGCGGTGTTCTTCTCTGTTACTGATGACCTTAATTGCTGATGAAAAGTAGCGCTACCATCCAAGTTCAACTTATAAACCAAGATTCCGGTCTTGCCTCTCGTAGTCATATAAAGGTATTGACCATTAGGCGAAACAAGGCCACCAAAATCGTTGAAATCAGGAGCTTGGTGGAACACTTCACTACTTGCTGTCAACGGCTCCATTGAAGAAGAGTACACTTGATTCACCGTATCAAGTGTACTCCCCTGCCATAGTTTAGCGCCTTCATTAAACGTGTAGGCTATCAGCATTGGTGGATAACCAGACCAAAACTCATTGAGTAAATAAAAGGTGGCATCTTCTGAATTAAATACAGAAGTTCCTTCTGAAATCTCTTGCTGACTTAGATAAGTGAGTTCTCCTGTCTCATTATTTCGTTCAAAGGTAAAGATGGTATCTTGTGAACTAGACTGACTTTCCATCTGGTGGATGACGACATAACGCCCTGCGCCCGCCATCCCAATTTTGAATCCGCCTTTAAAATTAAGCCCCGTAAACTCGACAGGACTCCCTTGAACCAAACGACTTACATGCTGTGAAGCCTCGTCATATATATGCCGATTGTCGAATTCGTTCACATCAGGGTTGGTCAATAAATCTGCATACTCCCATAAGTTATCGTAACCATCACCATCAGGATCCTCATGGGCATCGGCCACTAAGGGGTTAACCAGCGTATATAACAGTTCCCAATCATCAGGCAGGCCGTCACCGTCAGTATCAGAAGAATTTGGGTTTAAACCTGCTTCATATTCATCATTCAAAGAAAGGGTATCACCATCAGCATCAGATTCAGGGTCATCAGCAACAAGCGGGTTTAAACCATGATTATATTCCCAGCCATCATTAAAACCATCACCATCGGTATCTGTATTCTTAGGGTTGGTGCCGATGCTATGCTCTAAGACATCACTTAGGCCATCAGAATCAGAATCATGCGTACTCGATTGAGCGACTAAAGGGTCGAGACCATATAAAATTTCCCATTCATCAGGCAGTAAATCGCCATCGTCATCCAGGTCAAGTACATCGGGAATAAAGTCACTATCGGTGTCAATGCCCGCTAGTGAAGTATGAATTCGGTCCTTTCCTTGCATAGGCCAATGCCCATTCACCGTACCGCCATCTGTTTCTAATACGATAAAGTCACCACCAGATGAAACAAAGCGGATATAACTGTCTTGACCCAGTGTCGGAGAACTCGCCAAGGCATCATCCACTTGCACAAACCACTCGAGCTTATCAGAGCCAATAACATCAGGAAAAATTGCATAAATTCGACCGTCTAAGTCTGAAACGTAGATACGACCAGTAGATGAAACCAGTGGGGCTGAATAGGCTTTACCCTGTAAAGGCACTATCAAATGCTCAGTGTAGTCTGAACCATTATCGATCAAATTTACTAAGCGTTTTGAGTCATATTCAACAAAAAATACCCGGCCACGAAAGTCAATAACCGGCGAATTGACAACTTTCCCTTCTGTTGGATAATGCCACTTCTCGTTAAGACTGCTATCCAGTGCGTAAAAATTATTATCATAGGCCCCGAAGTAAACTGAGCCATCATCACCAACCGCAAAAGTACTAATCTCTGCAGGTTCTGTAAGTGAGAAACCAAATACTATTGCACCTGTATCAGGGTTCAATGCATGTAATTCACCTGTTGCATTCGCTACAAGAACATTGCCGTTATTATGAATGGCAATAGATGCCCCGACATAAGCATTTGTGGTGCTCTGCCAGTCAGGTACACCCTCACTGTTAATTGCATAGACATCGCCACCCGCATCAGCGACAACAACCAGGCCATTGCCAGCAACAGCTGCAGCTGCGGCAATTTCACTAGCTGTTTGATACTGCCACTTAACAGACAAATCATCGTTTAAGGCATAGAAGGTGTTGGCCGTCGTGCCGACATAAATAGTTCCATCAACCGACACAGTGGCAGGCACAATGACCGGTCCATCCAAGTCTTTGGTGTGTAAGACTTCACCATATTTACTAATGGCGTAAAATCGCCCGTTAATGTCACCATAATAAAAGGTCTCACCATCAACAGAGTTACTTAAAGTGGAGGTCGCATTTGCGCCCACCGACGCAATAACGTGCATATCCCCGGGTGCTGCAAATGCAGAACCGCTTAACGACATGGATATAAAAGAAGATATGAGGGCCACTATGCTGAAGCATAGAAATTCCTTTTTCATAAAAAACAGCATCGACAACACCAAGGATAAACGTGACGCAAAGTTAATACAGTATTAAAAAAAGGAAGAAATGAGTTCACTCATTTAAGACGTCGGACTTGTATTAAAACACCGACTTTTAGGCACATTCCCGTTTTAGACTGCTCTTAACCTTAAATTCACTGGATAAAGTTATGACAAAAACACTTGTAAGCGTATGTTACAGCACGTAACAAAGCTCAACAATCTTACAAAACGGTAAGTTTGAATTGGTTAACACTTTACTGGTTACTTAAGGGGATTTGTGTAAAATCTATATAAATATCGCACATAAGCCCACCCTAATGATTACATCATTTTTGATATTGAATCACTGAACTTGGGTATCACTAGAGGGTGCACATGGCTCGTCATAGAAACCCAGGCATGAATAACTACCTGATATTTTTTGAATACTCTTTAAATCCTTCCGAGTAAACCGCCAAACCTTCTCAAAACAAAAACCAGACTTGGCGGCTATTCCCTCTTTGGGTGATAAGCGAGGCAGGCTAAATTAGGAAACCTAGCCATGGCAACACCCTCGTTACCAGTAGAAATTTAGGAGTTGTTGCAAAATAAAGGCGAGTTTTATGCTAATTGAAACTTTACTCTGACCCGAATGGCACTTACTTAAGCTTTTTTGGGTGTCCATTTATTCTGACTTGAGCTCATGATTCAGCTCTTGGTTTCATCAGTAATGGAAAAGCTTTTGGTCTTCGTTTAACAGCCCTAGGCTCTATACGCCCAGGACGTTTATCTACTATTTGTTGACTCATCAATATAAATAAATGGTTCAGTTGATTAGTGTCCATTAGATCTAAAATTTGAATTCCTGTCACCCATAATTGCAAGCAATGTTTAAAGCTAATCGTCCTGGGTGTTATGTCTGCCAATAAAGCTGACTGCGCCATGAGCAGGCGGATTAAGTTGTAGGCAAGTAAGTAAACCCATATTTCCTTTATAATCATATCAGGAGTCTTACAACTTAGAATATTCATCCCCATCGTGTCTTTTATATGACGAATATCGAGTTCAATATTCCATCGACTTTTATATAACGCCTTCAATTCAATCTTAGTGGCAGATTTTGGTCATGTTAACGTTGTAACTAACACTTTTCCATCAACTTTAAGTTCACGAACTGTCACGGATGCAGGTGCTTTGTCATATACTTCAGGATTCATCCAATAAGGGCATTTCTTGGGTTTATTGATGATAATTAAGTGATCTTTTTTACCTATCTGACAACCCCGCCGAAAGTCAGTGCTTCGCTTTCTAGCCCCATTTTGTTCCATTACGATATCAACACCCTTAGCCAGCATATCTATAATAAAAAAATAGGTAGCAAAGAACGCATCACCCATTACAATATCACCTGTGTCAAAGGTGTCTTGTATTGACCGTAGCAAAGTTTGCTCATCACTGCCTTTACCGTTAAAACGCCCAATAGCAACATTCAACAAAGCACCACTTGCAAGACAAGTCACACCGACTAATCGGGAAATTGGAAAACCTAATCCAGGTTTTTGAGCGCCTTGTTGAGGGAAAACTGCTTGATTCTCAGGTGTGTCAGGCATCGTAACGGTGGTGCCATCAATAAGTCGAACGCGACGTTTTTTCCAACGCCAATTCATCGAAATATGTTGGTCTATTAACTGTCCAACGTCACAGGTTACCTGTGAGATGAGCCCCTTTGGTAAGCGCTTTCTTGCTTTGCAGTATCCACCCGTATGCGTACTGTTTGGATATAATCCTGCCGTCACTTTTTGGATAGCTGTTTGATTCACTATATTCTGACATGATCTATCTGAACTCATCGCTTGAGCGAGAAACATCGACAGTGTTTCGGTGGGAGGATAAAGTCGTTCACGATGTTCCGGAAGTTGTGATTCGACTTTATTTAGTAGTGCATCGCAGGTCAAAAGATTGAAAAAGCTATGGGTGCTGCTGTTTATGATGTTGTTCTGGATTCTATTTTGTTGGAATTTATGAGGATTGCGATTACTATTGCGCATGAAGACTGGCTCAGTGAGAAGTTAAATTGTTTGGTCGCAATTAGTTTATCACTGGGCAGTCTTTTTCTATATTTTCAATTAGTTAACTCTTAAGTAAGTGCCATTCTACTCTGACCCTAGTTATGGGTAAGCACCCAACATTTCTTTAATCTCGTTAAACGACAAAGGTGCTTGACAGAGAGGCCGGGGTGAAAACCGAGCCACATCGCCACACCAAACACCATCTTTTGGTTCAAATGGCGTAAATAAATCAAAGTCACTTAAAAAGTCATAGGGTAAATTGTAATTTTCCAAAGGTTGAACAGGAAGCCATTCTTGAGGAATCCACGGGCTATCAATATCTAACTCATAGCCTAGGTGATAGGCCAGTTTAGCTAAAATGAGCCCCCAACCATTAATCAACCTTCTTTCAATCCCCCATTGAAGCTCTTTATTACGATGACGTGCAATTTTAGGACTGACCAATTCATAAATTGCTTGCTCCATCAAAACCGTATCCCCCTTTGCGAGAGCCAAATAGAACTGATGGTCAACTATGTAATACTTATTTTTTTTTGGTGGATTTTTTAATATGAACTCACTCCGCTCAACAAGTGTTTCCCAATCTTTTTGCATGGCTATACGCGGCTGAGCAGAATGGTACTCATATTTTTCAGGATTTAAGACACGAGGCGATTTTCGATCTAATATAAAATTAGATAATTGATATTGGCTGTGCCAATGAATCAAGTCCGAATTATCTGAAAGCAAGGGATATAGTAAATCAAAACCTTGGGAATATGCTTGCTCATATGGTTTCAGTTGTACAACCAACCTCATGGTATGAGATGACATATTTGCATATTTTTTGGCTTCTACGACATTTTTTTCTTTTATCAAAGACTTTAATGACAATGCTGAAAAACATTCACTTAAAACTAAGTATGCTCCATTCGGAGAACGGTCGTCAGTTGAACAAGCAATCTCGTGAATTGCATCAATACATGACTGAACTTCTTCCTTAGACGCATATCTCTCTATATGAGACAAACCATCTTTGATAGCAAGATCATTCTTCATATTTTCTCCAAAAAGTTAGTAGTTAGTTTTAATAACTACGTACTCGGCCACTTAATTTCAGTCATAACAAACTCGCCAGTTGCCTTATCCAAACCAGTTACTGCGCGTCTGAGTGTACCTTTTTTCAAAGCATTATCCACGAGTTTTCGAACATTACTATCTGGTGTTTCAGTAAGAACCTTCGCTACCCACTTGTCTGATAATTGTACGCCACTGTTAGTATTACCTAATTTAAATGAACCGTCAGTCAACTGTTTGGAATCGACAATAAAGATATGTTCTGTTCCATCAGTATCAATTTTTTTAAATACATGGTCTATACCATTATTTGAGCCCCCGCCATATTTCAAGTCACCTAAATTTACCATACCATTACGCGCTAACACCATTTCGGTAAGCATCTCTGTATCTACACCAATTTGCTGGTAAATAGCATTTTTCTTAACGGGGTCCGTTTCTTTGATTGCAGCAAGGTGCAAATTCTGAATATTCTTCTTGGCAGCTAATTCCATCCCACCATCAAGAGCTATATCTGAACTACCTTCCTTACCTTTTGTTTTACCCACGCTTCCAGAGTTCGCTGGGGTAACTGGGTCTTTTAACGTGACGTTATCGTTTACTTTTTTAGTCGTATTATTGATTTTATTAGCTAGCTTCTCAGGTATTACATCATTTTCACCCAATTTTTTGATAAATACTTTAAAAGTCGTTGCACCAGGTAACAGCTTTTCTACAATTTTAAGGGCAACAGATTCTCCAAAATACTTTATTAAAGCCTTCTTGCCTTCACCAGGGTTCTTTTGATATAGCTCATACATTTCATGAAATTCATTTGCAGTAAGAGCTAAATCAATCGATTTTAGGAGAAATATTGCGATAGGAATTAAGAATAAGCCATTATTCTCTGCGGCATTCTCAGCTGTAAGAGAGGCAATTTGAATTTGGGATGCATCCGCGCCTGCCACGAAGGCAGAAAGCGCTCCACCCAATTTCGCTAGATCAATCCCTTCTCGCGATAAATCCTGTAACTGAGAAGCCGTTGCAGTTATATCCATATTCCTTAATTGCTTTTTTTTCTCAAAAGTCATTTGAGAAGTATCAGTCAAGCCTTGCTCCGCCATAAAACTCTCAAGCTTTTCTACATCGGAGGCAATCTCAGCATTACTTTTATGAACATCAGCAATTAATTCACCAGTAACAGCACCTAATGCCCCATATTTACAATCAGCTGAACTTTCATCCCCTTCTAGGTTAGCTTGCGCAAGCCCTAATAAACAACCTGCACCAGCATGCGCAATATAACGTAATGTTGTATCCAAGTTTGTCGCTTGTGGCCCGTCCCACTGTCCTTTAATTTCGTTAGCCATATACTTGCCAACTTTATTAATCCCAGATTGTAATAATGACTGCTGAAATGTTTCTACAAAACCATCGAAATCTCCACCATGGACCATGGTTTGCACACCAGCTCGAACACTCGCGTGGGTAACTTCTTGAGCTGCCTGCATACTCCAACTAAGCGCATGAAGGTTTTGCTCCGCTTGAGCAACTTGCTGATTTATTTCGTCTAAGCTCAAGGGCGGAACTTTGCCCTGAGCTTCTGCTAAAGCAGCGGTTTTAGCAGCTTCAACTTTGTCAGGATCCGGCGTAAACAGTCGCGCATCAATTTCTGCTAACGCTCCAGCAGTTACCATCGCAATAGCTAGCGATTTAACCAATTCATCAGATACCAAATCATCTAAGGCATCGCCTATACCATTAATCCCACCATTTAATGTCCCATTAATAACAGCAAGAGAGGCTTGGCTAATAAGAGACACAGCACCGGCAGAAATAGCGGCTGCAAGAGAACCTACAGTTCCGAGACCGGTAGCTATTGCGCCGCCTGCTGGCCCAGCTGCTACAGAAATTGTGATGACTATAACAGCCATTACAGCGGGAGATAGGGCTACATTTTCTTCTTTCCATTCTTTATGCTTTTCTTTAATTGCAACCCAATTATAGAGTTCAGGGTTAGCCTCAGATTCTGCGAGCTGCTCCGCCATCCATGCAAGCCCTTCATATTGAGATAGCGCTTGTACTTGCTCATTTAGAGGAAGGGAAGGGTCGCCTTTGAACTCAATTTCGACACCAAGTAAAGCCTGAGCTTTAAGCCCACCTATAATAGTTGGAAGCTCAACACCTGTGCGAGAGAAGCCTTCTTGGTAACTTTCAGAATAAAGATCATTTTGACGTGATGCGTTATAACTGTATTCATCAGACGTTTCTGTCACCAACACCTGAACTCTACCCGCATCAGACTGAGCTAAAGTGCCGTCTTCACTTTCTATATGTACGCCTTTAAGGGTAATATCGCCAGATGCAGTGTGCAATGAAATGCCTTGACCAGCCTCTAAGAATGAACGGATAGCGAAAGTACGATATGCCGATTCGTTTTCAGTTACTCGACCACCCCAATCTCCCCATTTTGCACTACCGTTATAATTGAATGAATAGAATTCATTCTCAACAGTAATCCCCAGTGAAGCGAGTAGATCAATATGACCTCTAGAACTAACTATATCAGATGCTTTAACCAATATTTCACCAGCTGAAGTAAGCTCTATCGCATCTCCTGCCGACAGCGTAGAGCCCAAATAGTCAATACGTTCATAGTTAGAGTTCCATTTATGACTATCAAAAACATCCCAGACTTCATCAACATCAAATAAATGACTATTGAGAGAATAAAGTGATTGAGCCCCAATCAAAATATCTCCATCAGCCTTAAACTCAATCTTCTCACCTGCTGAAACTTCTGCACCGAGGTTCAAAATGTTATCGTGGCTATCAAGCAGTACGGAACCACTCTCTGAATTTATCGATGCGATTTCACCATATAGAGTGCTTTTCTCACCACCAAAATCGTATCGATGAACTATTGTTTCATTCTGAATATGATCAGCAATAATAGTGACACCTTCATTACCCTGCACCAAACCAGACAGATTATGAAAAGTCCCTTCAACTTGGATATGTACGTCATGCTCACTATTAACGCCACCACCATTTATTCGCAAATCGTTACGAGCCTTAATAAATCCGTCACGGCCTGTATGAACCGTAACGCCATCTATAATGATGTCGCCGAATGTAGCAATACCATTAAATTCTATTTGATGATCCTTTACTTTTCGATCTTCAACTGTACTCCATGTTAAATACACGATTGGTACAATAACATTATGAATATTACCACTGAGATCAGTTATTTCGCGCAACTCTGGAAAAATCATGCTTTTGCCTTTACCAGAGCTGTTGAAATTAATATCAAATTGATATTCACTCAATTTATCACCAAAACGCATAACTGGGTTTGCTAGCAAAAAGGTAGTCGCGTTTGAGTATAAAACAGATGTCTGAATCGCTTCTGTACTATATTGGGTAGGATCAATTAAGTGACGGCCTAATAAATCGTATAACTGCGCTCTAATAAATAGATTTTGTATAGCAGGTGAACCCAAGAACTTAACAGGGTTCTCATCAGTCACATTGCTAACGATGACAGGATGATTGCCTTTTAAACCTGAAAAGAAGGTCTCTAAATTTTTAGTCGGGTGAGTTGAGGCTTCAACAAAAGAATCGGCTAAATAAAGATAGCTACTATTTTCATCTGCTGGGAGTATGGAAGACAATGCACTTAAATTATCTTCAATTTCAGTGTTATTTAAGATACCTGCAATCACTGGTACTGAAGTCTGGAATAGTAAAGTGAAAACTGTAAAGTAAGTAATGATGCGACGACGAGTTGTTATTCTGCCGTTATTCATTTGATATTTACTGCATTTATTCTTAGCTTTATTTGAAAACATTATAATACCACCTCGCCCCACCAATCTTTTTCTTCTTCTCGACCTTCTTGGGAAATTTCATTGAAATATTCGCCTAACAAGAAATACACATCAAATTCATAAGTGTTATCTGAAGTATACAAATTATCACAAGCTGCAGAACCTACCTCATCATATTTTGAGCAAGTATGGTAATCATCTTCAGCAGCATTGCGCCAAGAGGTATCGACAAAAATTTTGTTTGATTCGACCATAGCTGCATAACCTGAAACAGACGTAAAATCACGAACGACGGCTTCAAAACCAATATTGTCATACAGGTATTGTTGAGTCGGGTTAAGTACTTCACCAGATTCAATAATGTCGGTGAGCTGAGCTCTTTGCCACTCAACTGTTTCAGCATAATAACTAAACCTGTCAGACATATAACTATCTAAGGCCAATCCAATTAGGCTTTTTAGCGAATTGTGATTTTTAAATATTGCTGTTTCATAGGTATCGCTACACTCTGTACAGATGACATCTGCAGGAGAGTAATAGTTTGCCGACTTAGTTCCATGAATAAAAAACAAAGAGTCCATATCCTTATTATATTCATCAATAGAGTTTTCATGCTCTTGACCTGTATCGCTAGTAGTCTCTTCGTTAAGGACATGTTGATTCTGATGATATTCAATATTATTACAGAAATTTTTCTTATAATAATCATCCCTAGTTACAAAATATTTTGGATTACCATATAAGTCTGTAATGTGAGTCGGATTTTCTCCAGCTAAGTACTTTTCGCAGAAGGCTGCGTCAGTAACAAAATCATCTTCCACGATGATATCGCCGTTAGAAAGCGATGCGTATAAGTCTCGCCTAGTTTCCCAGTAAGATTCTTCTTGAGCACTTGACATATTATGACCCAAATCATGAATAAGAGGTGTCGTAAATTGCGCGTTACCGAAGATTTCAAAATAAGCTACATTATTTAGAAATCCCTGCATGGCCTGAATATCAACATCCCCCATAGATAAAATTATTCCTGGCGGAGAGTTGTAGAAACTCCAAGGTAAATAAAGAGCATTTTGTTTATAAGTGGTGACCTCATCATCCCTATTCAGATCTCGAACTGAACCCGTATCAAAATTCTCATAACTGTAACCGTAAGTTATTTCCGAGTTTATACGATAACGTTCATTCGTTAACATTCCAGTTTTTAATTCCATTTTTCCTTCGTTTAGGTTGTCTCTACCCACCATCAAAATTGCAGAGGAATTATGGATATAATTACTCGCATGAATTTTTAATGATTTTTCGGCTATGGTACTTACTTGTTTAGACAGTTCTTTATCGAAATCAAAACTATTCGAAAATTGCTCATTCCATTTTTTGTAATAGGGGTTTATATTTTCAAAACCAGTAGAAGTAATTGAAACTGTCTCTCCTAAAATATGTGCTGAGTTAACTGATTGCATCACCAATGAGCCAATCGGTGCAAGGCTGGTGACAACATCAACTTCATCCATATAGAAGGTACCTAACTCCAAAGGATTAAGAGCTTCCACATAACCATCAGCAAAGCTAAGTAATTCAATAACGTTCTTTTCTGTTTGCTTATAAGGCGTTCTTGAGCCATTAATAATTATGCCTAACTCTATTATTTCTTCTGAAATTTCATCATATTTGCCAGCATCCAGCTTAACATCTGTCCCTTTTATCTTTCCTCCAAATTGATTTGATATCAGCTTGTCTGCTGCGACTTCAACTTTAAGGAAACCTTCTAATAGCCCCTCATTTTCAACAGAATACCCAAGCACTGAAAGCTGCTCAGCCTGGACGTTAGCATCATTAAATATGGTGTGCTGTGCAATGATAGAAACATTTTTGCTTTTTACACTCATTACAGGTGACGATAACTCAATTGAGGTAAATGAGCGGAATTCTACATTCTCTGACGACTGTACATTATTGCCAATTCGTAGTGTCGGAGTTGCACAGTCACTTTCTGTATACCATTGACATTCGCCAAGAGCTTGAACCTCGACTTTTTCTTCAGTCAAATAGGTTAAGTAGTTATAAAAAGTCAAATCCCCCAAAACCTCAGGTTTTCTATTAATGAAACGAACAGTAGAAACCAAATCAGTCTCAGTTTCGATGTTTGTATCTAAGGTAAGCCCCGCGGATGATGTGATATTCACATTCAAGGCTTTAATAGAGCCACCTAGCTGAAATTGATCACCCAGCGTTGAAGAGTACGTAGAATCAAGTAATGACCTAATTAGTTTTTCTTCATAATCCCAAGTAATAGAACCAAGATATAAACTTACTGCGCCAGTACCAATAGTATGTGTTCCAGAGGGATTATTAACATACCCCCCCAATAAATCTTTTACGACTCGCTCATGGACATTTATTTCGCCACTTAGATTTATATCATTTGCCAGCGCATCAAACTCCAAAACACCTGGAGCAGTTAGGTTAGAAATATTAATGACCCCATTAGGTGAAGTACTTAGATTTCCAACAGTGCCCAGAGATGAAGTAATTGGTCCAAGTTCAGGTTCCGCTACTACAAACGTTACACGGTGAAAATTCTTAAATTCGCAATTATTACAATTTATGGAACCTGCTGTAGAACCATTTCCTGTCGCCACAAATAAAATATCAGTTGCCGGTCCAATAAGTTCTATTTGGTTGTTTAAATCAATTGTATCCGCGACAACAATTACAATAGGAGGAGGTACTAGTATCCTTTCATCAGAATCATTTTTTACGACAGAGGGAGCAAGACTCACAATCTGTAAAGGTTTATCAACTAGAAAAGAGCTAGAAGATGTAAAGCCAACAGTTTCAGCTGTGTTTATCGAAAAACGCGCCTCATTAGGGGGCTCTGCGAAAACCACATATTTACTAATCTCACCATCAATCTCGATATTTTCTTTGTTTCGGTAATTAATATTTGCGTAGGTTGACGCAGATAAGGTATCTGATTGTATTCCACTAATGATAACGGTCGCTTTGTGCTGATCACCTATAGTACTTATGTACTCTTGAGTTGATGAAATAATTGCTTCAGGGTCAGAGTTAGGATCAACAGCATCAAAAGTTCGGATAAGAATTTCCTGTTCTCCCTCTTCTCCCATGAAAGAACCTATAGACGCTGCCAACCGTGCAAAATCATCAACCTCTAACTCACCCATAATAAGAGTAGGCTCACCGAAGTCACCTAATTCGGACCCTAATAAAACATAACTCTCAACAGAGTCACCAAAAAACAACTCGATACTATAGGGTACATTTAAGGAACGCTTCTTTAGCAGGACAATATCCAAAAAACCATCATTGTTATAGTCAGTTTCAATTGCTGCGATATTTTCCTGACGCCAGTCACTTGAAACGGCTGCAGATACATTCGTTGAACACAGTAAAACGAAAGCAAATATCTTTAAGCTGAGCAAAGAAAAATACAAAGCACGAACATACATCATCAGTTTTATCCTTCACATTCGCTTTGTGTGTTTTTGATTTGAATGTCATCAAAATGGAGCTGACCAGATTGAAGCTCTGTCTCCCCTACTCTTAAATCAATTTGGGTGAAGTTCTGCTCCCAGTCACTATTTCCCGCAAGGAAAAACGTTTCATAGCCATCACCACTTAAGACAAAGACTTGCTCCACAAAGGTTTCCGTTTGAGTGCCTTCAACATCAACAAAATACGTTCCGCGTACTTTAAAAGGTACGCTATTTATATTTTCACGTTTACTGGCAACTGAAACTGAACACAAGGTAAAAGTAGAATAACCAGATGTTTCGATCACTGCTCGCTGAGTGATTAAAGAATTATTCTGATATGAAATGCCGCCATAGGCTTTTGAGGGGTGAAAGGAAGTATCTTCACCCAAGACTCTAGACCACTGTTCAGAGAGATAAGAGTCATCGATAACCAGCCCTGCTCTTACTGTTAAACCATAAACCCCGTTTGAAAAAGTTTGATTTTTTATTTCACTATATCGCTCATTTTCATTGAAGGTATGATCTTCAAAATTGAACGTCTCAGCAGACAGATAAAATGAAGCAAGTGAAAGCAACACAATTTTCAATGCACACGCGATTGAAAAGCGTACTTGAATAGCAGGCAATATATTCGATAGAGACATGAGTCCTTTCCGATCTTATGAGTACGAATTCCAGAATGGTGAAAACTTGACGGCTAATTATAATGAAATGTTTCAGGATGTAACTTGATTTAGTTAACATTTCGTTACATTTAGGCAATATAAATTAAACGAACTTCCATTTTATTTAAACTATTTGAATATACCGATAATCTATCGATATTTTGATGTCTGTAGAGAAACATTTTATGTATGACGAAAGGCTTAGCGTACAAAGCTAAAAGGGCCTTATTGCTAGCCGTCCATGCTCTGCAAATTAACAGCTATTGGCTTTAAATTACATTTTAGCCAATAGCCTTATTTGTTGAATTCGTTTAAACGTAATAACTTAAGTGTGCGTTTGTCAAAAAAACTAGCTCACCCTCTTAATCATTTCATCTACATTCGGCCAAGTAGGTAAGCCTTTTTGTTTTAGATACATCATGTCTACTTTTATTAAAACATCCACAAATGACTTGAGTTCAGCATAAACGGTATCGAAGCTAGCCTTACTCTTCGTTTTAGCCATTGCTGCTTCAACAATCTCTTTCATGGTTCGTACACCATCAATACTGCTAAATAGAGCTTTGGTGTGTGGGTGTCTTTTGAGCGTAAACATTTGGTTAATTTGTATGTCTGGATTTGTGCCTGTAAATGCGTCTGTAAGATTCTTAAACAGATTGGGTAAGGTATAAACCGTACTAATTGAAGGCACTGAATTCTGATCATCCGTTGAAAGATAGTTTTTATCTTTGAAAGAGACAAAACAGCATTGCTTCATTATTTGGCCAAACAGAAGCTCACAAATCGACTGCTGCTTTCTAATAGGCAGTGCCTTTATTTTACCTAATAGTTCGGCATCACGAATAAACGTTTCAGGATAAAAAACCATATCACCCAGAGGATGATCAGGGTTATAAAGCTTGTTTAATTTCAAGCCAGGCTTTTCAATAAACTCGTACATTTCATTCACTGTATAGGCACGATCTTGGGAATGAAGTAACAGGTCATATATACCGATATCTGAACCCAAATCTTGTTTGCACGAAACCTTATTAAAAGTGAACCAGTTACCCGGTGGCAGTGCGTTCAGAACTTTTTTTGTATTGTCTACACTTTCTTGGATGTCAGAGGTTTCAGAATTAACTTCACGCATCAGTTCCTGCATTTGGTAAACACCTGTTCTACCAATAGTTGCATAGACCATGATATACATCGCACCATTTTCATCCAGCACTCGGGTAAGTGCTTCTAAACCCTCGTCAGGGTTCTCTAAATGATGTAACACGCCAGTGCATGTTATAAAATCAAACTTACCAAAGTCCTTACTATTGAGATTGAGTAAAGAATCGTGCACCCAAGTTATGTTATCTAATTTACGTACTTTTGCACGTTCCTGCGCAATCCGCATAGACTCAGAGCTCATATCCAGGTAAACAATCTCAGCGCCCTTTCCTCTCAGCTGCTCTGCCAAGTAGATAACATCATCTCCTGTTCCACCACCTGCAATAAGCACACGAAACCCTTTCGAGAAATCTTTCTTCCCTTCAAATCCATAGTGATTTAGACAATCTAAGGAACAAGACTTAGAAAGGTAAATGTGTTTTTTTTCGGTCAAAGGGTCACGTGCAGGATATGGATAGTTTTCATATTGATTTCTGACTTCGTTTAAATATGTACCGTCTTTCATTTGTTCCTCAGTATCTAACGCAGAGTATGTTTATTTTTTGCATAAAAGCAGAATTAGTAATTGTAGACCTATCTTTATACTTATTCTGTTAAGTTGATAGTGTTTAGCTGAATAGAAATACTCAATCAATCATTGGTTAGAAGAACAGTACAAAATAGAATGGCAAAAGACTCGCCATATTGAACATACCGACTGCTCAATTGCTGATATATGGCTGGAGGAAAGGCGTCAGTTAATGACCAAACCTGCCGATTTTGATCGATTATATTGAACACACCAAGCGGGTGAGTTCAACTTGTCTGGTTAACGTTGAACGTAATACACATCACATTCAGATAACAGACGTTCTATGGGTCTGTTCTTATCACACAACCTTATCTAGGTTAAAAAACGAGAGATTTCGGAAGCGGCTCTTTCGATTTTATTATCTCAACCTGTTTGCCAAATCTTTTACTGTTCGCAAACCATTTATGAGCAAACGCCCCTGAAATAACATAATTATATTGACTAAAATCGCCCGTTCTTTGCAAGTGTTCCAAAAAGCATTTCATTGCAAACTCTATCGCAGCCTTGCATTCATTCTCTGTGCTTATCGGATAGACCTTACTAACCGCGAATAATATGCGAGCACATTGGTTTTGTATAAAATTGAATTTATCTTGTGGGTTCTTAATTTGATCTTTTATAAAATGTATAACGTTAAACTCTTGCAGAACGCTGAGTTGAACATCATATAACTGTGCGGCAGCATGCGGTGATTTTTTACATACCCAGCCGGTTGGCGTCGGACTTAAACCATCAAGTATGACTCTTTTTTTGTTTACAGGGATCGGCTGATTGGTTTCGAAGTCTTTTATCTGACATGCCAAATTATTTTCAGATTCAAATATGCCTATCTCAGTTAGGGTATTTGTAATAGAAGGTTGCCCATGACTTTCATTCAGCTCGTTATGCAGCTTAAATAATTGACTGTATTTAGACTCCAAGTACGTGAAGTAATTCTGCTTAAGATTACCTCTTTGATCTATATACAGACCTAAATTCAGAAAGTACTCAGGGGTCAGATTGCTGCGATAAATAGTAAATCCAAATTTAGAATCAGCGATACTAGTGATCGGACCTGCTGCAATAAATTGAGGGCAATTTAAGCCCTTTTCTTTGAGCTTTTCATTTTCAAGCGCTTTTCTTACCGCATGATAAGGACCAGAGTTATATTCAAGCGTCCCTACAATCGAAGTATTTATTGTTCCGGTCATGCCCTCTTCAGTAAACCACTGAGTACCACCAACGGGATTCTTTCGCTTTTTTTGATATGCCCCATATTCTTCATCAAATAACGGATCGCTTAGAATGAAGTGTATAGGGTCTTTTGTAGGCTTGATCAAACCAATCCCACCTACTGTATAAGAAAAGCCACTTTTGGGATCAAATAAAGCGATGTTGCGCGAAATATTACCCGCCTCCGGACGTTCGCATAATATGATGCCGGCATCAGTTAATGCTTGAATATCACCATCCTGAACAAAATCCATCAATAACTTTTCGATTGTACCGTCTTCAAATGGAACAAACGATGTAGAGAAATTGCCATCCCTATCCAACCCGTATTCTTGCTCAACGGTATAAGGGCTTCGTTCACTCTCCATGGTGAACGGAGAAAACCTTATTGTTTCAGGAATGCCGTTAATCGTGCATTCAATTGAGGTAGGCTTTGTGTTGGTTGTTGTATTTTCCATTTGACTCTTCTGACATAGGTAATGTGATTTAACTTAAATAAGTTTCACTGGGAACTTATCAATAGGTAGGACTTTTGTGAAGGAATTATACTCATTGATTTCATTTTAAAAATCTCAAAGTTCATTGTCTACATATTATTCCTCGATATGTGCAAGCGTTCCTAGTTTAAACAAATTATTTAACCTGGAAGAGTTTATAGCTGTCTTCAACGGAGTGATATCTCCTGTTGTTGCCTGCAATAGCCTAGTCAAATTTCTCATTTTCATTATTGACAAGAATTGGAGAAAACGCAGAGTCATTGAACCGAGATGCATAGAGTACGATCGGAACCATACCTCCGGCAATCCCCATAAAGATTGAGCTCAAGGTCTTGGCATATAAGCTTTGAGTAATTGCGAAGGATAATCCTATAAACATGATAAGGCCTGTTGTTAAGAAACTGATCCCAGCACTCTTAAAAACATAAACCTTAAAGCTATTAACCCGAAGAATCTTCTGTGACAACATACTTCCAATCAGCGGTGATGCTGCGAGTAACCCAAACGCTACTGTAGTGAAACTTAGGCTTCCAAATGCAAGTGGTTTATTTGCACCAAATATAAGAAAATAAGTAATACCTGAAATAAATGCCAGTAAAGAATATACAAAGGACCATGTGTTGTAGCCACCCATTGAGCTGTTATTTTTCTGAAAAAATGTAAAGGCTGCTGTATTCCACAGTGCCCCTAAAATAACGAGCATAATTGGATCGAACACCAGCACTTTCGCAGCATGGTTCACTAAATAAGTAGTCGGTATAATTGACGTTTGTAGTATTAAAAGCCCAATCAAGAGTTCGACAACCCCACCAAAAAAACAACTCCACAACAGTGCTTTCGATATCATTAATAAGAAATCTCGATAGCTGGTAATCCAAGTTTGCCCTCGCTTTATAAAGGCAAAGATGGGAAAAATAAACAATAAAAGATACATAAAAAAATAGAAGTAAGCACGCAATGAGAAGGTCTGTATTTCCTGGTCCATAGACAACGCAGCTTTAGTAATCTCCAGAAAACCCGCTATTATTCCTGTGATGACGCCTATTAATATAGTTTGATCTTCCTTTGGGTCTCTATCTTTCTTAAGCGAGGTCAATACTATGGTTACGCTGATACCCAAAGCTAGACCAATGAACGAAAACTCTAATAAATATTGAGGCTGAGTTTTTCCATTGTTCACAATCAAATCGTAGCCTCGAAGAACAATTTCCGCTACGGTCGTAATTTTATCTCCAAAAACAAACAGGCCAACAGAGATCAGTATTGGCCCGAGTAAACCACTTTTAGGTGTGTCTATATTTTTCATATTAAGTTGCGCTAATTAGCTGGATGCTTCTGTGCAATCAGTGAAATTAATTCAAGGAGCCTATTGGGACCTGTGAACGATATGCTAAGCTTGTCTTTTCTTAAAGATATATCTTCATAGACGAAATCTAAATCGGAGAACGCCTTTGGTAGAGTAGCTCTACTTGGGTCCTTATTGAATTTAACAATTTCCTGAAGTAAAGCTTGTTTCACTTTCTGTTCAGCACCTAACTGCCTCGCTATTTTCCCTAGACCACTAATATAAAAATCAGTCATTCTAACCTCGACACCGCCAGCAGCTACCTCAGGCTTTAAAGTTACATGAACAGTTCCAGTTTCCTGTCCGAGTATAGTTTTAAATTGACTTCCAAATACTTTTTCACACGCCCATTTTTCGACTTTAGTAGTAACTCTTAATTTTAAAGAATTATTCTGAATGCTTGCAGAACCATCCCAGGCCGACCATCTTTCTCTGCATCCTTTATCATTCTTCCTAATTTCGGACTCAAGGAGTTTTCCAAGCCCCAACAAAAGTTCTGTAGACTCAACTTCCGTTCGAATTCGTAATTGAGAGTTGCTGTTGCCAAATAGTTCTCCATAGACTTTGAACGGGTAAGCGCCGTTATTCCCCGGAAAACCCGTTTCAAATGAACCACTATATAACTGAATTTCGTTACCGTAAGAAGGTAATGCACAAAGTAAAGTTGAAAACAGCAGGACAATTTCTTTAAGTCGTTGATACATAATTTGCTTTCCATTTATACGGGTTTGCTCCCCTAAAACTACTTCAAAACTAGTGAAAAAAAGCCATTAGAAATGAGATTTGTATTTACATTAAGAGCAATCAAATGCAACTATTTCTTTACAACGAAAATCTGATAACAACTTTTTTCCTGTTTTGACAATGTAATTATTCTTTCCTGACCCTTTAGTTATAACGTTTTAAACTTTTGCGGTTTTTTAGCCATACTTGAACTTATATAAGTGTAAATAGCATCGCATCGTTGTAAACGTCTAGCAAAGCACACCTAACAGCAGGGCTAGCACTCCATTACGCTAATTCCAAAATTCAAAAGGAACTAGCGCATGACTAAAAAAAGAGCTAAACATAACTGGCCAGACTTATTAGCCTATCAGCAAGAGAGCGGCCTGACGGTGGCAGACTTCTGCTCGATCAATAAAATTAGCCCCTCGTCGTTTTATCTGAACAAGCAGC
>Ga0209290_1000396_pt1 | contig 33215 bp, 27 predicted proteins | sample EN1Hudsemesocosm_2_FD_184632 | JGI IMG/M metagenome (GOLD analysis project Ga0209290, IMG submission 184632) | Methane-oxidizing microbial communities from mesocosms in the Hudson Canyon - EN10B Hudson Canyon (SPAdes) (version 2) | ecosystem: Environmental > Aquatic > Marine > Cold seeps... | reverse complement strand
ACCAAAAAACCATGACCTTCATGAACACTGAGAATTTAACTTACCTCGTGTTGACTAGTGAGTCCTTAAACGATAGTTGTTTTGCCTGAGTACGAACGGGAATAATCTGTTTTTCCCTTCTTATTTATACTCCGATATTTAGAAAAAAATTAATCGCTAAACCTACACCAGCTAATAAATAATCGACTATTATAAGTAGAGCAGGCTATTTTTTAACCAATCCTTTCACCAACTCCGCTTTTTAAAACAAAATAGGTAGGCCATATAATGAATAGTTTTTTAGTTCAAATAGGCAAGCTTCTGTGTTTAATAGCCAGTTCAATAGTTTTAATCACTCTGCAAGGTTGCGAAGCAGAAAAAGAAGTCATTCGTTGGGATATTCAATCGCAGGCGACATCATCAAGTACTGACTATAAAGAGTTAGTAAAGATGACGAAAAACATCAAAATAATGAGTGCGGGTCGCTTTATCATCAGTCCTCACCCAGGAGGTGAAATCACGGGTGGCCCTGACATTTTTAACGCGGTAAAAACAGGCAAAGTCAAAATGGGCAGCGGCTGGCCAAATTGGTGGTCAGGTCAACATCCTGCATGGGCAGTCATGAATGCTGGTCCCTTTGATTTTATGAATATAGATGCCTCATTAATGTATTTTATTGCAGGCGAAGGCACTAAATTAGCAAACGAGTTAGCAAACCCTGAAGGTATTATTTGGCGTGCCGCATGGTGGCCAGGTATGGAGTTTGGCTTACTCTCAAAAAAACCCATTCAGGGGATTAGCGACTTAAAAGCAATGAAAGTCAGAATTGGGCCGGGCTTACCAAGTGAGGTGCTCGCGGCGGCCACCGGAGCATATGCTATACCACTCGTCCCGAATGAAATTAAAGCATCATTAGAAGCTAATTCACTGGATGCCGTAGAATGGACGACAGTTTCAGGTGCTTGGAACTTGGGACTTAATGACATAGCCACACATGCCATCGTCCCCGCTATTTGGCAACCCTCTGTATTGGCCGATTTTTTGATTAATCAACAAGCTTATGAAGCACTCCCTGAAGATTTGAAAGCCATTTTGGAAACGGCCATTAAATCCTACACCCTAACGACAACCGCGATCGCAAAAACAGAAGACTTTGAAGCGTTAAAAGCATTTAAGCGTAATGGCACCTCTATCAACCACTGGTCAAAAAACGATATTGAAAAATGGCGAACAGTCTCAGAAGACGTACTAGCTCAATACAAAGCAAAAGATGAGTTTACGAAACGTCTAATTGAGTCGAAGCAGAGTTTTAAAAGGGAATACAGTAGCTACTATGAACTGTTCGGGCCTTATGATGAATAACTTATGAAGTTAGATTTTTCATCCAAAAAAGTATTTTTACTCATCTCCATTACCGTAACATGTTTAATGGTAAGTTTGCTTTTTTGGAGAATCAATGTAGCCGAGCAGCAAATCGAGAGAAACATAGATGAACGCGTAAACGGTGCAGGCCAGCGGATTGCGAATAGTGTCATCCCCCTTGTCTACAACATTTATCAAAAAGCAACTGAACGACATTTCACAGAAAAAACTGCATCGGCCATTTTAGATGCTGAGCTAAGTGCAGACTTCATCTCAGGCATTAAAGTCTATGGTAATTTTGGGCATTTATTCATAGGTAAATTTAAAAATGCTCAAGGTAAGTTTATTCCATTCGATGAGAAAGTAGTTAAGTCCGAAGCATTCAAAAATCTAAAGTCTATTAGAATACCTGTCAAGCAGGGAGAAATGACTATTGGGAATATTGAGGTTTATTTTTCATACGACAAACAACGCCCACAGTTGAATAAAACTATTATTCAGGAATTGCTACAAATATCAGGCTTCACCTTACTTATCATTTTGTTATTTTATTTGGTAAAAAAAGTATCTTTAGAGAAAAGTAACACGGAGAAAGCCTTTAATAAATTAGAAAATACTCAGAAGCAGTTAATAGAGTCAAAAGAGTTACTTAAAGACGCGAATCTCACCTTAGAATATAAAGTGAATTTGCGCACCTTAGAATTGCAAACCTTGAATGAGCAGCTCACTTTAGCCACTGCCGCCGCCGATAGTGCCAGCAAAGCCAAAAGTTTATTCCTGGCGAATATGAGTCATGAAATACGCACCCCCATGAATGGCATAATCGGATTAACTGAATTAATTTTGAGAACAGACTTAAGCCAAGAGCAACAAGGTTATTTAAAAAAACTAAAATATTCGTCCAATAATTTGCTGCATATTTTAAACGACATATTAGATTTATCAAAAATCGAAGCCGGAAAATTCACCATAGAATACACAGCATTTAATTTTCAGCAAATGCTGGATTCAGTTATCAACATCGCAGAACTTAAAGCTGCTGACAAGAAAATAAAATTAGTGATTAACATTGATGAGCCGTTTCCTGTGATGGTAATGGGCGACTCTGTAAGATGTTCACAGATTTTATCCAATCTAATAAGTAACGCCATCAAATTCACTGAAGAAGGTGCTGTAGAGATTGAGATTCAACGTGAAAACAATGGCGATTTTATACAAATTAAGGTTTCAGATACAGGGATTGGCATAACGCCAGAACAACAGGCGAAGTTATTTTCTACTTTTTCTCAAGCTGATGACTCTACCTCGAGAAAGTATGGCGGTACTGGTTTAGGGCTCGTAATATGCAAGCACCTTGTTAATTTAATGCAAGGCGATATACGCCTATTTAGTGAGCGCGGGAAAGGAAGCTGCTTTGAATTTAACTTATATCTACCGATTGCTGAGAACAAAAAAATAGCGCATGAAATAGAAAATAATGAAGGTATAAACGAGCTTAATGCCAATGGCGCGTATATTTCACAAAAGCTATCGAATAAAAAGGTCTTGCTGGTTGAGGATACTGAAATTAACCGACTAATCGCCCAGGAGCTATTAGCACAAGCAGGCCTAATTGTGGAATGTGCCGTCAATGGGCTAAAGGCTGTTGAAATGGCGAAAATGAACGAATACGACATCATCGTCATGGATATTCAAATGCCTGAAATGGATGGTTATGAAGCGACAAAAATTATTCGTACTCTTCCCAACTATAAGCTAACCCCTATTGTCGCGATGACAGCAAATGCCATGTCTGATGACAAAGAGCTCAGCTTAGCTGCCGGGATGAATTCTCACTTAACAAAACCAATTCAATTCGAACAAGTTATCACTGAATTAGAAAAATTCTTTTAAGTATATATTCGTTTATGCAACGCTCTGCAAGATAACCCACATCAAATCACCTTACCAGCCGAAACCAACACCAGCCTCATATTCAAGATTAACCCTCGATCCACATTTACATTCCAGCATTTGCAATTACACTTAAACGTTAAGCAATATCAATAATCATTATTTTTCTCAAGTAGATAAAAGATCTTTTCAGGAGTGTCACGTGTTTTTACGAATCACCTTAGTAATTCTTTCACTATTATTGGTTGCTTGTTCTGCACCTGCCAGAAAGCCTCATGAGCAAGCTATTTATCAAACCTTAGTTGAAGAGGTCACATTCAGAAAACTGACTGAGCTCTGCAATAATGTCAGTAATAAAACAGAGCAACAGGTTTGGAGAGCAAAAAAAGAATGGTGGAAACGTAACGGCGTTTTCGTCGAAGCGGCTGATTTCGGGTTCTCTTACAACTTAATTACGCTAACAGGCACGCGCCAGGAAACGGGTGCCCGCTACGCGATGGCATTAAGCTACGACATCGTAAATGAAGCTGAAAACCGAACCAAAGCTTCCATTGAAGATGGCGTCACAGAGACAACCTGCCTAGAGGTAATGACAAATTATCGCGATGGTAAAATGGACTTAAGTGAAGATAAAGACCGTTATGCTCTACTCCTGACCCTGATGCAACAAAAAGAAAGCCAAGGTGAAGATTTGCAACTTAAACAGGCCGAGCTAGAGCTTCAAAAAGGACGAACCTATTCCCGAAGCAGTATTACAGCGAAGAACATGGCTCAGCGGACGATCTGCCCAGATGCGAAAATTCTTACCTTAAAATCAAAGTGGCCTTTGGAGATTTTTGAAGCCTCTTGCCCCGACAAATCTTATACATTGATCGAGTGCGAATGGGGTCACTGTAAGTCAAAATAACTTAACGTGCATGACGACTAAGAATAAAAAGCCGACCATCAGAAGACGTTCGGTTTTTTATTGCTTAAGTTTTACTCATCTACAATCTTTACCCATCTACAAGCTGTACCCATCTACAAGCTACGCGCAATCGCTTCTAACTCTAAAATAACGGCTTCAGAGTTAAGCTTTTTAATATCGCACTCATCGAAGATAGCTGTCTCTAATTTAAGAAGCTGATCGTTTAAAGAGTTGGTAGAAGACGATGTAACGCGCGTAACGGACGCAGAAGTATCTGAGCTGAATATTTCAGTCACGATTCGTCGGTTCTTTTCTTTACTAATTAAATCGGCTAACAGTGACATTATAAATTTACAGCATTTTCGGTTTTTGTAAGGCGGGCGCCCTGTGAACCAAACATTGTAACAAAAATCGCTCACCAAATCTTTCTTGTATTTTATCGCGTTGCCAGCACCAAAAAACGTTCATCACCTCCCGCTTTAAGCGCATCAAAAGGGTAACAAGTCACCAGCATCAAACTTGCTTCGTATGCTTGATTGCCATGCAAAGCTTCTGATTGCGAATTAATGTGTGTATTCAATGAAAAATACCGTTGGTCAACTACCGTACGTTCACTAACGATGTAGCTAAAAGCGTCTGCTGGCGTGTTCACTTCGATAAGATCCCCGTCTTGAATGTCTTTTAAAAAGCTAAAACTGGTATCACGGTGACCACTAATAACCGACATTCCCGAAGACCCGGGCACTGCGCTTGCTTCTGTGTGGCCGGGCCCAAACGCCAGTACACGACCACTATCGCCAGACAATACAATCTGACGAATCCCAAGGCGAGGCACAACAAGTTCAGAGACGGGCCAAGTATCAGCCCAAGGCCAGGGGCGCACATTACGTTCTCCATCCTGTGTTCTTTGCCATGCATGTTCCAATAACTGTTGAGCAAACCATGCCTTTACATATATTTTCCCCGCACTTCCAATTTGCCAAGCACTACATACGATCATGACTGCCATCAGCATTTTTAGCAGGAACGAGAGCATAATGTTCTTCCTTGCACGCAGTGGAAGCCAATCCAGAGTAAGAGCCCTCCAAGTAAAAACATGCACCCCATTAATAATCGGTATCGAGCATCCGTTGCGGTCTGTGCCAATCGAATACCATTGCTTGCAGAGCTTGACGTTCCAACCCAGCCTTTAGGGCGATTAGCCGGAATTCGATGAGATTTAAGCAAACCTCCTGCACGCATAGAGGCCTCGGAGTCGATATCTACCGTCAGCAAACTTGTAAATTTGCTGACCTGGTGATGCGAAATAGCAAGATCTACAATTTCGTTTCGAATAGCTTGTTTGCGCTCTTTACTCGATAAAGCCCTTTCAGTACCAGAACCAAAACTAGCACCTGAATCTACATCTCGTTCTGAACCCATATCTGATCCTGAATAAGAGCCGACTCCGACTCCGACACCGACGTCTCGATACGCCTCCTGTAGGGCCGAGATTTTTCTTCGCGCCCATTCAACGGCTACGCCGTCATGTCTAAGCGGGTTTTGTAAAGACACCCTAAGACTGGATGGTACACCATCAAGCTTGCCACTTAGCTCTGCATACTTAGGAAAATGACTCGATTTGAATGCCACATAAATCGGTTCACCCAGATAAAGATCCGGCATAGGCTGTGGCAATACACTGGCAGATGGATCGTTGATATCAAAACCTAAGTCAGTCAGTGACGGTGACGCTAACTTGCGCAATAAATTATTTATTTTATGGCTGACGTCCTTGGTTTGACTGACGTAAGTAAACGTCCCCCGGCCAGCGAGGGCGGCTTTGCGCATAAAGTAGCTATTAGGCGCCGAGCCTATCCCAATAGTAAAAAGCCGACTATCGCCAAGATTCATTTTTATCTCAGAGAACAACTCCGCTTCATTACTGACTGCTCCGTCAGTAATGAAGATGACCTGCCGTAAACGCTCAGACTCACCCGGCGCACTTAATCCCATTTGTAAGGCTGGTCGCATGTCAGTTCCCCCATCAGCATTTTGGTCCAAAACACTTCGACGCGCGAAATTAAGATTACCCACAGCTGCAGGTCGACTCTGAGGAAACAGCTGCCTTGCTCGCGTATTGAAATAGATGATATTGAAATAATCTTCTGAACGAAGCTGTGAAATCGCCTTCAACATAGCTGATCGTGCCTGCTCAATCGACTCGCCTTGCATGCTACCTGAGACATCAAGAACCAATATCAGCTCTCGATTAATACGCTCGTTTCTCTCAAGGCCATTTTCCTCAGATAGCTGCGGTGGCATAAGCATCAACAAACCATAAGACTCGCCTTCGACATCCTCACGCAATACCCTAACCATGGGATCAGCAGATGGTTTAAGCTTCCATGACAAGACAAAATCACGATTTGAAACCTCCGCCCTACCCGCTAAACTAACTTTGTAATGCGCCTCGCTGAGTTTATCTTTTTTAACTAAATGACTAGTACTGGTTAGCGTTTCAATAGGAAAACCTGCTTTGAGATCTACCGTGATGCTTACCGGATTACCCGGATCTTCCTGATCGGATCTAATGTTATTATGCGGCGCAACAAACGCTGGATCAAGACGCATTCTAGGCGGCGTAAATTGAGGCGTTGAAACCATTGGAAAACGTAAAGCATAACGATCATCTTTAAAATCAAGCAGCTGTTGATATTCAAATTCGATGATCACCTCTTCACCCGGGCTAATATTAGCCACAGAAGTCGTAAATACATTGGTTCGATGATGACTCAGCAGGCTGGTTTTTTTCCCTTCATTTCGAGCTTTCTGGTAGATTCGCTGGGCGTTTTGTTTCTCATGAATTTGTCCTTCAATTACCCTTTCTCCCACGACCATTCGCAAACGATCGACTGCCGCTTGTTCAGGTAAGGGAAAGGTATAAATTCCTTCAGACCATAACTGCGTGGTATTACGAAATTTCTGACGAACCTTAGCACGCAAAATTGGCCCCGACACCGTCATAGATATAGTAGTTTCAAGCGTGCTGGCCGCATACGCGGATGCTTCATGATCTGTTGTTTCTGGCTCTGCTGCGTCTATACTTCTCAACCATAGAGAACTGTATGGTCTTTCAGTAGAGTCAGCTTCTACGCTTACCTCTACTCCAGCATCCACGCCTTCAACTACTCCTTCAACTACTCCTTCAACTACTCCTTCAACTACTCCTGCGACTACTCCTGCAAGTACGGATTCAGACATAAACCAAAAAACAAACAATAAAACCAATACGCCTAGATCTGTAACGGTGATACTCGATCTTTTTTGTGGCAGTGTATCAATAAGATTATTCGCTATCTCGTCAGCATCTAAATTCCTGATGAGATAAGGCGCACACTGTTTTGCGCCCCGTCCTCTTTTCATAAAAGGTTTCATTAATGCTTTCATAAGAACTCCAGCTATTGGAATGAAGAACTGCCACTGGCATTGCACCAGCGGCACGCGTTAGTTAACAATTTAAGTTAATAAATAATTCCTTAACTTCCCTTTTTTAGCTTTGATTGATGTTCACTAATTTTCGACTCTGTCCCTAACGATCTCACTTCAAGTTTCAGCTTCTGATGCTCGACCTGAAGCTCTCGTCTGGAAAGCGGCGTCACCAGTTGTGGGTCCAGCATCCAGAGCTTCAGTAACAGGTCTTCTTCAATCGCAATAAAGTACTTCACTGAGTCACCTCACCTATGCTGGCAATAGGCTGTGCTTCTTGTACGGGAATGCTAAGCTCTATCGAAACGCGACGATCTAAAATATAATTCCCAACATCTGTTTTTTCAGTTGAAGTAGAAGCGACGACCGGCTCGTTTTCACCAACTGCCTGAGTGGTGATACGCTGTGCATCAATACCTTGATCCAAAAGGACAGTCTTAATACCATTTATGCGTGATTGAGCTAGCGCCGTATTAAACTCAGCCGAACCTCTTGAGTCTGTATACCCCTTCAACACAATATTTAGTTTCGGGTGAGACTTAAGAAACACAGTTAAGCGGTCTAAGCGTGCCTGAGCATAAACAGGCACATCAGATTCACCATGACGGAAGTACACTTCTTGAGCATAGTGCTCGAGTATTTCCTCTAAAACCTTTTGCCCCTGCTCTCCACCTTCGTGTGTATTTCCTGCTTCAATATCTGCCAGGCGAGCAGACTGTAAAGCGTTTGAACGACTCAGCTCGGAGACTTTCTGACGGCTTTGATTTAAAATAGAGCGACTCTGTTTAAGTTCATATTGTTGACGTTGTAGTTCTATTTTGTGTTGTTCAAGTGTGAGTTGCTGCTGATCAAGATCAGACTGACTTTGATCAAGCGCGGCATCCTTATCCTGCCCCCATCCAATAGAGCCACCTAAAGTTGCGCCAATGGCAGCGCCAGGAGGACCAGCAATAACCGCCCCAAGTACTGAGCCAATACCTATTCCCCAGTAAGTCCCTTCATTCCCAGAATCTTGTTGCAAACTTGTATCTTGTGGCATGTCAAAGCGAGCGGAGTCAACTTGAGCGCTTGCGCCTTCTGCGCTTAGACCTTCAGCACTTACGCCTTCAGACAATGCAATCGCCAATACAGCCATTGCTAATTTACTTTTAGTTTTGTTTGCTATCGTTTTCATGATGTTCTCCAAATTTAGTTTTAGTCTTCTTGTTTTTAGAAGACAGTTTTGATCAGACTGTTTTTCATAAAGCCGTTTTATAAAAACCGCTTTCATCAGACAAACTGCATTAGGGTTCTTCGTAAGACTTTTCTTTCTCAGCCGCTTATCTGTTGAGCTATTGAATCAATTTGAAGCAAATAAGTAATGGAGACGAGATGGAGGAGAATGGAGTAAATCTGCAGAATAGAGAGTGATATGGAGAAAGTATGGAGATGTATTTTTCTAACGCTAATTTAGACAAAATTACGCTATAGTAAGGCCTGCGTATTAAATGATATTGATGACGAATGAAGCTAGACAGACAATCTAAGGCCCAGCAATGAACTACCGAATTATCATCGTAGAAGATGACCTAGACCAACAACAAAATTATGCTGATGCCTTACAACGAAAAGGTTTCGAGACGCAATGTTTCTCGAATGTTGACGAAGCCTTGAATGGCATCATGAATAATAGACCCGACCTAGTTCTGTTAGATGTCGTCTTAGGCAATGATCAGGATGGCGGTTTTACCATATGCCGAAAATTACTTGATCGCGGCGAAGATATACCGATTATTTTTCTGAGTGACCGTTCAGACGAAATTGACCAAGTCTTCGGTCTGAGATTAGGCGCTTGGGATTATCAAACCAAACCCATTTCTCTCGCGCTACTCGCTGAACGGATCAAGAGTTTATTGCGTATTCATCAGGCAAGAAGTGCCGACATCACTAATAAATATACTGCCATAAATGCAAATAAAAATAGCAATACTGACACTGGCCCGTCTCAAGATATCAGCTCAGGTTTGACAATAGATGAAGAAAAATCTTATGCCGCATGGCATGGAAAAACCCTTCCACTGACATTGACTGAGTTCAGATTATTAACGGCTATTATGAAAGCCGGACCAGAAGGTATCGATTACAGCAGTTTATGTGAAAGTACCATGCAACGCATGGTGACCAATGGCACAATTAATAGTCATATTAAAAATATTCGTAAAAAGTTCAATGAACTCGGCCCCGCTTTTCAGAGTATTAGAAACAAGCCCGGTTTCGGCTATCGCTGGGAGCAAGTTTAATGCCCCGTTTCGGCATAAAATTCCAAATCACACTGCTTAGTTTAGGTTTATTATCTATCCCTTTAGTAAGTTTGAGTTACTGGGATGATATCCAAAAAACAGCACTGACTGCACAAACCCGTATTCAAGAGATTGAAGCTAAAGCGATTGCTACCAGTTTACTCGCCACTCAACAAAACATCCGCGAGCTACTGGCAGGTAATGAAGACAGTGAACTACAAAAACATGCGTTAAGTGCACCGTCAATCAAGCACCCAATCCGTATGGATGGCCTCTTTGGTGATTGGCCAAAAAGAAACAATCCCCCTCCACGCTTCAACCTGGATCATCCTGTTTGGTTAGCGCTTCCTGGTACGCCAAATGAGACTGCCTTTTCGCTGCGTCTGGCTCAGTCGTCTCAACACCTTTATGTCGCTATCGATGTGCGAGATAACAAGATCGTTTTCCGCAAAGATTCACACTTACGCTTGGACTATAACGATCATATCCAACTCACCTATAACGATCAAAGCGGTGTACTTCGCAGGGTTATTTTACCCGCTGAGAATGAAGGTTCACTCGCCAGCTATTACACAGATAGTTACTGGCAATATGGGCAGGATATTGAAGTTGTCGCCTTAGGAAGCGGAAAAAATAATAACATCATAAATACAATTTCCAGTCATAAAACGGGCATTCAAGGCTATTGGCACAAGACTCCTGAAGGTTATGCTGTTGAATTTCGAATCCCAACAACACAACTGGATACAGTACAACCACAAATTCATTTTTCCATTGTTGATATAGACGATAACCCCGCCTACGGACCGCAAGCCATTGTAGCCAGTCTTCCTAAAAATTTAGAGGACAAACTGAACCCGGTCGCCTTGCACGCACGAGAGCTTCAACGAGTAATAGACCAACTCAAAAACACCTATGCCCGTTTGTGGATTTACGATAGCCGAGGCCGTGAATGGGCCTTTGCCGAGCGTCATTCAGAAAAACAAACGGTACTTCAAACTGAATACGGTCTTCAAGAAGAAAGCCCCTCTACCGCTTTTGACAGTCAATGCGTGAGAGATGCCTTACTTGGGAGAATAGAACCACTGCAACACATAGACGGCTCTGATGGAAAGCTAAAACGCTTACTCGTCTGCTACCCCATTATGGAAGCGGGTGAAACGCTGGGCGTGGTGGTGATAGATGAGTCTGCCGACCATGTACTGGCACTCGAAGAAGCAAGGGTGAGTGTCATCGCAAAAAAAGTAGGTGGTGCCATCATTCTATTACTCGTCGTGTTGTTTACGTATGCCTTTACCTTGGTTCGCCGTATCTCTCGATTGAGCCAAGAGGCACAAATGTCTATCGATACACATGGGCGAATCGAACGCACAACCATCAATGCAAGCCGGAATTTTCCTGATGAAATAGGTGATTTATCACGTAATATTTCTACCCTGCTTGAAAAGCAGCACTCATATATGAGCTTTTTGGAACGAATTCCACAAACCCTGCGTCATGAAATATCTAATCCTCTAAACAAACTGCGTACGTCTTTGGAAAACTTACTTGATCAGAAACCCGATCTGGCCAAAGATCAATATATCCGCAAGCTTGATGCCGGTATTGACCAAATCAGCAACATCACACTTCAACTAACCGAAGCGGCTAGCCTTGAAAGTGCGATCCAAGAGGAGCAACTAGCAAAGCTTGATCTGATTGAATTCTTGCACGACTACCTTTCAGCTTGGAATGGACAAATAGAATGCACGCAGCTGTCTAATTCTTCTCTGATTAATACTTCACAATCAAATACACCACTGACTGGCGCACCCGCCTTCATCCTCGGTGACAGCAGCCGACTTGAACAGTTATTCGACAAGCTTCTCGACAATGCGCTAGGCTTCTGCCCCGAAAGCGGCAAGGTAGAAGTTCATATCGAACGCTTAGCCAATCGAATGAAAGTCATTATTGAAAACGACGGCCCTTTGCTACCGACTCGGCCCACTTCTGAACATGCTAGCCAGAACACGACAGAATTATTCTCCCCCATGGTGTCAACACGCTCCAGTGGCTCAAGCATTCATCTTGGCCTCGGCCTGCATATTGCTAAATTGATCAGCGACCAGCACCACGCAATACTGATAGGTAAAAACCGCACAGATGGCAGCGGAGTTATTTTTTCGATTGAGTTTGAGTTAATTTGACTCGTTTACCTTGAGCTTAAGGCACATCTTCCTTACTAAGGCTCATATCGCATGTTATGCTCACCCCTTACCCGGGAATCACTTTAATCATGATCGCTAGCCATAAAGATATTATATCCTGCCAAGACTGTGGCCATGTCTATGACCTGCCCCATGTCGCTGAAAATCAACAATTAGAATGTAAATTCTGCAGCCATGTCATGCTCATTAATCGGCCTGACTGGGAGCACAAAGTCAGCGCGTTTACGATCTCGGGTACCATTCTTTTTATTCTCGCAAACATCTTTCCCTTCATCGGTCTGGAATCTGCTGGCCAAGTTCAACACAGTAACTTGATAGGTGGCGTACACGCCTTAATCCAACGAGACGAATTCTTGCTGGCGTCTATCGTATTCATTACTATCTTTCTATTCCCCTTATTCGAATTACTGGGTTTACTGTATATTTTATTGTTTCGTTTTATGAACGTGCGCGCGCCCTTTGTGGGTAAAATAGTGCATTTACTGCATATTGCAAAACCTTGGGGCATGCTCGAAATATTTCTAGTCGGCCTTGCTGTGGCCAGTTTAAAGCTAGGTGCTTTTGCTGAAATAGTGGTGGGCACGGGCCTTTATGCCTTTATTGGCTTAGTATTAACCCTCATTGTGAATAATATCTACCTGAGTCGCGAAGACATTTGGGACTGGCTCAAGCATGAGAACTTTTTTGCCAGCGACGAAAACGAAGCTGTCATATCCTGCCATTGCTGTGAAGCACATGTTGGTGTGTCTTTATTAGCAATAAATAATAAATGTCCACGCTGCGGTACGCATATACATATACACCATCCCCATAGTGTTCAAAAAACCTCTGCTTTATTACTTGCGGCATTGGTGCTTTACATTCCATCAAATTTGCTCCCGATCATGACCACCACAAACTTGGGCCAAGAAACCACAGACACACTTTTTTCTGGCGTCGTACACCTGATACAATCCGGGGACTTCCCTATTGCGATGGTGGTATTTTTTGCCAGTATTGTGGTGCCTATCGCCAAGTTACTGGTCATGGGATATTTACTTTGGAATGTCTCCATCAACTTCAAGGGTGACCCTAATCAGATGGCGCGTTTATATCGAGTCACCGAATTTGTCGGTCGATGGTCTATGATTGATGTATTCGTTGTCACCACATTGGTCGCCTTAGTTCAGTTCGGTTTGTTAGCCAATATCGAGCCCGGCGGTGCGTTATTGTGTTTTGCGGGCGTTGTGGTACTCACGATGCTCGCGGCTGAAACGTTTGACCCTAAGTTAATATGGGATGCATATGAAAAAACAAAAACAGATTGATACTTTTGTACGACCTTACAAGCCAAGACAGGGCAACAAATGACAGATGATAATAAACCAAAAGTGGCTCAGGCAAATAAGCTCTCGCCAATCTGGATTATTCCTTTAATTGCCTTGTGCATTGCTGGTTGGCTGGCATTAAAAGCGTGGCAAGAACAAGGGCCTGAAGTTCGCGTGGTATTTGATGACGCGGCCGGTATCGCGGTAGGCAAAACACTCGTCCGATTTAGAGACGTGGTAGTGGGAGAAGTCATCAATATTCGCTTGAGTGATGACTTTCAAAAAGTGACCACTTTGATTGAGCTTGACCCCCAGGTTGAATCACTTATTTCCCAATCCACGCGTTTTTGGGTCGTATCCCCCAACATTTCATTAGGCGGTGTGAGCGGTCTAGAGACATTATTATCCGGAGTGTATATTGAAATGGATCCAGGTACACCCGGCGAATTTGAATCTCATTTCGAAGGGCTAACCGAACCCCCATCAGTCAGATCCTATCAGCAAGGCACTCAATATATTTTATTAGCAGAAGCGCTCGCCTCACTCGACATAGGCTCGCCGGTGTATCATCGACAAATTCCTGTTGGTGAAGTCACACGCTATCGCTTACTGCCTGAAGAGGGTAAGGTCGAAATACGTATTTTCATTAATGCGCCCCACGACAAATTGATTCGAACCAACACTAAATTCTGGAACATAAGCGGCCTCAGTTTTGAAATAGGTGCCAGCGGTGTAGTCGCTAAAATGGAAACGCTCACCTCCTTGGTATCGGGTGGTCTGGCGTTTAATACACCACTGACCATTGATAATAAAACTGACCTGGCAGCATCAGGCAGTGAGTTCTATTTATTCACCGACCAAAAAGCAGTAGCAGAAGGAGCACTCACCATTTCTTATCCTTATTTGCTGCGTTTCTCAAGCTCTGTGAGAGGTCTCACTAAAGATGCACCCGTTGAGTTCAGAGGCATTCAAGTCGGTAAAGTAGAGCATGTCGGGCTTAATTATGGCATCGATACTGATAGGCAAGTCAACGTGGTCATATCCATTCAACCAGAACGCGTAAACCTTAATAACACGCCCTCTTTAGACGAGCTAAATATGTTGTTTGAAAGCTTAGTCGCTGAGGGGATGAGGGCTCAATTAAAGCCGCGAAATATTCTCACCGGTGCACTCTATGTCGACTTAGTGCCTAATCATGCTAAGCCAACAAAAACTGCATCGGCCAGCTTAGCGCACTATAGCGACTATTTAGTGCTTCCCTCCTCTAAGAATCAACAATTACAAATTATCCGTCGAGTATCGGATATTGCGCAACGTATTGAACAACTGCCTATGGAGTCGATCGCTAATAATCTTAATTCTAGCCTTAGCGGAGCAGCCAAAATCGTAAAAGATATTAATCACAAAATGATCATCAAAGATTTTGATAAGCTGATCAGCAAACTTAATGGTTCAACAGACTCCTTGTCTGATACCATTTTAAGTATGCAAACTACTTTGGAAGGCATCAATCAGACCATCGCACCTGACTCCAAGCTCCATTACAGACTTCTCGAAATGCTAAGGGATGTAAGCGAGTCATCAAAAGCAATGAAAGCATTATCGGAACAAATATCACGTAATCCTAATGCTCTCTTGTTAGGCCGGGATGAGGACAAATAGCCATGAATAAAATTCTGATCGTTTTAAGTTTATGCCTGCTCACAGCTTGCGCCTCTCGGCCACAAACTCATTATTTCACTTTAGAGGCTCTAAATAACTCACATAAGGCGCTTAACAATACAATAGAACAAGCAGCTCCCGTTATTAAACTTCCGCCCACAACGCACCTAGGCATAGGCCCAATAAAGCTGCCTTCGATGCTAAACCGCCCAGGAATAGTCACTCACAAAACAGGATCGGCCGTTCAAGTCGCTAGTCACAATCTTTGGGCTGGTCGTCTGAAGGAAGACTTTACACGCGTGGTTGCAGAGTTAATAGCCGAACACTTAGGTATTTCGGAAGTCGTTACTGAGCCTTGGAATACTCGCTTTCGACCCGAATTCCAACTACAAATGAATGTCCAACATTTTAGTGGCCAGCTTGGGGGCGAAGTCAGGTTCAAAGTAAGTTGGATATTAAGCGGCGCTTACGGCAAAGAAAAACTAATTAGCCAAACGGATGATATAACACTTCAATCAAACACTAACAGCTACGAAGCCTATGTCTCGACACTAAACACATTACTGGCGAATTTTAGCGAAAAAACGGTCAAGACTGTCATTGCAGATCAAATACTTAATCATTCTAAAAATAAGCCTTAGTAATGATAGGCATTGGTGATACCCACTACAAACTCGCGATTTATATCGGCAATAGACCGCCATTAAGTAAATACCAGACAAGAACAAGCCTACTCCCAGCCAACACAGGTGAGTTGACGATGATAGGACAAGAAACAGGTAATCATTGGCGTAAGATCATCAACATCTATGCAAAGTTAGCCTATATGCTAAACACGCAAGCCCTCCCTAATTGGCAAGCATATAGAGATAATTTCTTGCTGACAGAGGGGTCAGAACAAGCCCTGCTTTTTAACACGTCTATGATATCCAGTCCTACCAACGCGCTTAACCTTATTTGTGGCAAAGCTCACGCCATTGCACTGTGTAATACAAACCAGATTGAAAAAAACAGCCTGAACTGGATTGATCAGGACTTCGCTATTAATCCAGCACTTCGACTCATTGTGACACCCTATTTTGACTACCGACAATTATCCAATGCTAAATTGGATAAGCTTGTCGACATCATCTCTTCAATACCTTAAAACAACAAGAGACCTTTGCACGAGGTTACAAGGATATGAGGGTACCTGCTATTTCTTTCGATGATCAGTCAACATCAGGTTCATCTTGGCAGTCAACTCTGCATGCCAGTTGTCTACTGCCTGCTCAAAAGCCGCTTCGTTATTGACATCAACCTTTGGTGGCATTAATGGTTCACTAACATAGTGGGTCAGTTTCACCGGACGAGGGATCAAACTAGGTCCAAGCCCTCGCACCATCGTCAAAGGTAAACGCAGACGCTTATAAACCATCTTAGTCAAACGGTTCTCATACACGGTATAGATATCATCCGCTTCCGGGCAAGCGATCAAGGTAATCGGCGTTTGTGTTTTGATTGCCAAACGAACAAAGCCCTTTCGCGAGTCCCAATGAAGCAGGTTACTTTCAGAACTGGGTTTTAAAGCTTCGCGCATACCACCAGGAGCAACCAATAAAATTTCATTTTTATTTAACAACTCTTCTGCTGCAATAGGACAAGCTCTAACCGTTCCGGTTTCCGCTAAGAATTGTCCGACCCAAGGCAGACGAAACCATAGATCATCCCCTAAACCCATCACGACACGACCAGTCATATGACGTACTTTAGCAATCATAATCGACATATCATAAGTCGCTAGGCTATGGTTAAACACCAATAAGCTACGCCCCTCTTTTACCAGATTTTCACTCCCTACAACTTTGTGCCGATGATATTTACCAAGGGCATTATAGACTGCATGTAGTTTCTTTACTTTTGCCCGAACAGGCTTTAAATAAAGCGCTTGTGTCACGATCTTACCTCTTTAATTTATAACAACTTTAATTTATAACAACGATAACTTTATTTATAACATCGATGCCTTGCTTGATGCCCCGATGTATTTTATAGCTTGAACTCTTACTTTTATAAAACGGTGCTCTATATAACGAGCCTTTAGAAAACAGGTCTTTATAAAAGACCGTCTAATTCTTTAGATCTGACCAGGTTTTTTAGATCTTCAGCACCACCGATTAAAATCCCCTTCACAAACACCATCGGGAAGGTTTTCCAGCCAGTCCACATCTTCAAGGCATTTCTTTTACGCCATTCTTTGAAATAGTTTCCGTATTCAAGGTATTCGAAATCTAGACCTTGCTTGCTTAATAGTTTACATGCATTTTTACAGGCAGGATTGATGCCCATACCAATAACGACGATGTCTTTACTTTCAACAACTCCCATAATTTCTTCAACAAAATTTCGATGATTGTTGCTAATTGTACTTTGAATTCGGGGGTGTATTTTAGATTCATCAAGAATATAACGTGTCATCACTCTTCCTAAGTATTTTGGATAAAATGGGCTTACCATACACTATAGCGCCCACTATTTTGTAATTAGCGAGTAGCTTAAAATGGAAAGAACTATCCCAATTATAAAACAACTAATAACGCGAAATATATTCTATCCAGCTTGCCCGAAACTTATGTTAGGGCTTGAACTTGGTTTAATTGACTAATTCTGCCCCTGAAGCCTGAATGCAAGACAAATCACCTCTGTGTCGAATTGTCCAAATTACAGTTTTGTTCTAAAAAGTACGCCAATTTATCCTAAAGAGTATGATCAAAGTCTCTTTTTGAAAAGCACAAGCGGTACTTTAGACACCTGGCGCTCTCAATCTGGCATACTGCATCTATCTGACATAATTCACCTATCAGGCATACTTTAACTATCAGGCATACTTTAACTATCAGGCATACTTTAACTATCCGAAATAGTACGCCTCTAATTTAAGATAAGAAATCTGCTAATAATATGGTACAAGGCATGAGCGGCAATCAACGATTTAACACACACAATCAATACATTATTTTGTTCATAATTTGTGTATTGCTTTTGGCCACAAGCCCCGTTCAAGCAAAAAGAATTGCTGGCGTTAACCTTAAGGAAAGCATAAAACTTGGCAAAACCAATTTCATTCTTAATGGCGCTGGCCAAAGGTCTAAGCTATTTATAGACTTATATATTGCCGCTCTTTATTTACCCCATAAGTCTCAAAATGCACAAGGTATCATCGATTCAAACCAAGAGATGTTCATTCAAATACACGTCATTTCAAACCTTATTACCAGTGAAAATTTAAGCCGAGGAACGGCTGAAGGCTTTAGCAAATCGACAAGAAATAATACTGAAGCTATTCAGACACAGATTGATGAATTTCTCAGCGCCTTTAGTGAGCCTGTCGAAATCGGCGATATCTTTGAGATTGTTTATCAACCGGAGAGCGGCGTCACGGTGGTCAAAAACCGCCATATCACAAAACGCATCCCCGTAAGCCTTGAGTTTAAACGCGCCCTATTTGGCATTTGGTTATCTGATAACCCAGCACAAAGCTCTCTAAAAAACAGCATGCTTGGAAAATAGGACAAATTCATACCTCAGGACTTACGGCTGAAAACACCTTATCCCTAGCCTTTCTAATATCCATAGAATGCTAAAAGTGAGCTAAAAAATGATTATTTTAATAATCACGCTCGACTTTTGCTATCCGAGTAAAATACTCTTTAAACCATCGGTTTTTCCCACTCTCTTTAGCGAGCATATGATGACTACTTGTTTTCCAACGCTGAATATCTTCCCGTGTTTTCCAATAACTGACCGACAGAACAAAGTTCCCCTGAAAGCAACTCTCTATACCTAAAAAGCCGTCTACCTCGTGAGCAAATTCAATCATCTTTGCTGCCATTTCCGGATAACCTGCGCTATCCTTACTCACCACAGTTGGCGCTATCACTGCATAGTAAGGAGGGGGCGGAGTAAGTGCTATTTTCTGCATAATGTATATCTCTTAGCTTGTTGAAAGTAATGAAATACTAAAGTCCCTCTTCCTTGTCGTCTAATGCAAAGAGCTTATAGGCCTTATCAGGCCTTTGTATATTGAGTTGGTAAAGTATGGAAATCAGTCAATTAGAAGCATTTATTGCCGTTGCCAAGACAGGCTCTTTTTCCAAAGCCTCTGACACTTTACACCTTTCTCAACCGGCCATAAGCCGTCGAATCGCATTATTGGAACACGCATTAAAAGTCTCATTATTTGAGCGTATACCTAAGGGCATTATATTAAGTGATTCAGGTAAAACATTTTTACCCTATGCTATGAAGGTCATGTCTTCGATCAAAGACGGCATGGAAGCGCTAAAAACAGATGACAATATAACTTCTGGGGTGATTAATATTGCGATAGTCGGCACACTTGCCAGTACAAACCTAAGCAAGAAACTCAAAGCCTTTAGAATAAAATACCCTCAAGTAGAACTTAATTTACGCACTGCCTTAAGCGATGAGGTAAGTGACTTGGTTTTAAGCGGCGAGGTTCATTTGGGCATGCGCTATTTCCCAGAAAACAGTTTAGATATTCAAGCTAACCTACTTCTTAAAGAACCAATGGTGACGGTTTGCGCCAACGACACAGCACTGATTGATAGTAATAACTTCAAAATAGAACAATTAAAATCCTGCAAGTTTTTGAGCTTTGCGAAAAGTAAAAAGAAAACCACAAATTCCTTTTACCAACTCACACGAAAACAACTTATAAAAGCAGGGCTCGATGATACGGAACAGATGCCCGTCGATAGCCTTACGGCTCAAAAGCGCTTAGTTGAAGCCGACTTTGGTTTAAGCCTTATGCCCCTAAGCTGTATTGATGAAGAGTTAAAACTCGGTACATTAAGAATTTTAGATCACCCATTGCTCAGTACACATATTGAAATTTTTTTAATTCACAGAAAAACTTTACACATCAATAAAGTCTTAGATAATTTTATTCAACAAATGCGCAGAGGTAGCTCGGTTTAGATATAATAAGCTACCTCGACTTCCTCCATATAGCGTTAATTATTAGCAGGTAGCTTTTATGGCCGATACTCCGAAGGTGGCACGCCAAACCAAAGCTTAAACGCTCTTGAAAATACACTTAGCTCAGCATAGCCAAGTGCACTAGCAAGTGAAGTTAAGTTATGACCTCCTGAGCGTAAATATTCTTCAGCAATATCTTTTCGAGTTTTATCCAAAATAGCTTGAAAGCCCAAACCTTCAGACTTTAAACGGCGCTGCAAGCTACGCTCTTTTAAACCCATCAAACCTGCTACTTCTTTTAGTGAACAGTGCCCCTTAGGCAGTAAACCTTGAATAATTATTTGAACCTGATGCGTCGTACTTTGTCCGCGTTTTTGCTCCAGATCATTTAGATAATTTCCCAGAAAACGTTGCATATCAGGTTCAAACGTATCCACGGCTGAACTTAAAATACTCGCGTCAAATACAATACCATTAAACTCTTGTCCAAAAGATACCGGTGAACGAAATACCATCGTTAGAGGTGATAGATCTGGAGGCGCATGATGCTGTAAATAGACAGCTCGAGGCTTCCAAGAGTTACCACAATATAAGCGTATAACATTGCAGCCGACCCCTAAAGATAGATCCGTAATCTGACGACTATGACCTTCACCACCTACATTGGCGTAGTATTTAATAATAGCCAAGCCACCTTCAACCTCCAGGGTAAAATTTCCGGCCTCACTATGAAGGTGAAGATACTTTTGTAGCGCTGTCACCGCATCCAGAAAAGTCGGAGACTGACGCATAATCAAACCCACTGGCCCCAGTATTGCGATACCCTGCCTTTGCGAGAGCAGAAGGCCAAAGCATGGACAATTTAGTTCGTCTGCAGACAAGTCTAATAAGGAAGACAAAGCCTCGCTACTCATCATCTGCTCAGGGTCATCCAGCAAGCGGATATCCAAACCAACCTGACGCATTAATTGTTCAGGAAATCCGCCCAGCTCTCGTACTAGATCTGCATAGCCAAGTAATGATGCACTTCTTGCCAGTAAGACATCCATAGCTTTCCCCATCTGGTTTAAATACTTTTTATTTAGTCACAGCTCTTTTATTTAGACAATAACGAAATTGACGTCATTGATCAATTTTATGACGTAATTTATCAAGATAGAATTTCAATAAAGGCGTAAATTTCTAATCAACGACGACAGCAGACAACGACATTCACTAATCAAACATCACAACAAAAACAATGGAAGGACATCATGCACAGTAAAAAGTATCAGTCAGTGACCATATATTTAGGGCTAGCCTTATTAGCGTTGTCATCATCGCTTGTAAACGCGTCGACTATAAAAGGTTTTGTAAGCACTAATGACCAACGCCCTATTTCAGGAGCCATCATCACCTTATTCGATGCATCAGGTCTCGATTCAACTTCGGTTTACAGTGATGCTTTAGGGCATTTCTCATTAAACACAGACATCATAGGCCAAGCGTCAATCAGAGTACGAACTCCTTATTTTGCAGATAAAACGCAAGCACTTAAACTCGCAGCTCAGAGTGAAACGAGCCTGGCACTTCAAGTTGTTAAACTCGAAGACCCTGAAACGTTATCTAATAATCAAACCGCCAGTGCCTTTGCTTCTAAACTCAAGTTTGGGAATAAACATGATGCCAAGGCCTTTCGAAGCCAGTGTCACTTCTGCCACCAAATAGGCAATGAAATTACGCGTAAAGTGCGCACTGAAGACGAATGGGAAGAGGTTATTGACCGCATGCAAAGTTATGGCTCGGTCATTACTAACGGCAATGAAGATGCATTTAAAGAGTCTCTGCAACGTACCTTTAACGGTCAGCCTATCAAAGCCATTCAAACCTGGGATGTTTCACCTGAGTTATACACGGCAGTCTTTAAAGAATGGTCAATTGGGGATGCTGGTTCTTATATTCATGACGTAGAAGTTGGAGAAGACGGCAAACTCTATGGTGTCGATATGGGCAATGATAAATTCTACTCCGTCGACCCAAAAACAGGCCAAAAAGAAGTATTTGATTTTCCTGAAAGTGAGTTGCCTCTAGGTGGATTATTTTCTGGGGGTATTGCGCCTCTAGGCACCTTCAATGCCAAGCATGGGCCTCATAGTTTACAAACGGGACCAAAAGGTAAATTATGGACAACCAATTCTTTAGCCACTGAGATTATGTCGTTTGACCCTCAGTCCAAAACATTTCAGTTCTACCCCATCGGCCAGGATTCTATTTACCCTCACACTTTACGCTTTGATGAACAAGGCATACTTTGGTTCACCTTAGCGCTCTCTAATCAGCTGGGTCGATTTGACCCTAGCACAGCAGAGTTCACCTTGATTGACACCCCTTCTCATGGTGCCATGCGCTGGTTAACTGACGCGATGTTACCGAGTCTCTTAAATATCGCGTCTTGGTTCCCCAAGAAAGATCTTCAGCTCACCCTGTCTCATCACAAACTGAGTGGCGAAGGTTATGAAATATTTAACCTGCCTTACGGTATTGATGTCAGCCCGGTTGATGGCAGTATTTGGTATGGCAAACTTTACTCAAGCTATATTGGTCATTTAAATCCTAAAACGCTAGAAGTTGAAGAAATTAAAACGCCATTGAATGGGCCACGTCGACTACGTATCGATAAGCAAGGTGTGTTGTGGATTCCTTCTTTTGAAGACAGTGCACTGATGCGCTACGACCCAAAATCAAAAGAGTTTAAAGTATTTGAACTACCGACGCTGGCTCCGGGTGAGTATGAAACGCCTTACGCACTAGGTATTCACCCTAAAACACAGGAAGTTTGGATTACCTCAAATATGTCTGACCGCATTTTCCGTTTTATTCCCAGTGAAGAACGTTTTATCAGTTACCCTAGTCCGACCAAAGTGACCTTTTTACGCGACATTGTTTTTATGGAGGATGGCGGTGTTTGCTCAAGTAACTCAAACCTACCTGCTTATTCAATTGAAGGCGGCTTACAGAAAATGCTTTGTATCTACCCTAATGGAAACCCAGATGGGTCGAATATGAGCACCACTCACCATGAAACGGGCAATAATAAAACTACGCTAGGAGCGCTTTAATGATGGCTAGCACAACAAGCAATCAACTTAAAACGGTTTGGCTGACGGGCAGTGCGAGTGGTGTGGGTTTACATCTTACAGACGTCTTTCAAAAAAAGGGTTACCAGGTCATTGCAACGGATATCAATGAAGATGCAATGCGTGCGGCAGCCAAAGAACGACAGTGGCACACTGACAATGTACTCATTAAAAAACTAGATATCTGCCAGACATCCTCATGGCAAAGCGTATTCGATGAAGCTATTGAACGCTTTAAGAAAATTGATATCTTCCTGAATATTGCTGGCTATGTAAAACCCGGTTTTTTAATGGAAACCCCTCTAGAGGAACTGGAAAAACATATTGATATCAACCTGAAAGGCGCGATATATGGTTGCCATATTATCGGCCAACAAATGCTCCAACAAGGCTTTGGGCATATTATCAATATTGCCTCATTAGCTGGTATCGCACCGGTTCCTGGCTTAGGCTATTACAGTACCTCTAAACTGGGCATTCGCGGATACTCTCTTATTCTAGCGCAGGAATTAAAGCCTAAAGGCATCGCGGTCAGTGTGGTCTGTCCAGATCTTATCAAAACACCGATGTATGATTTACAGCTCGATTATGAGAAAGAATCTGCCTTGGTATTTTCTGGTAAACGCCCTTTAACGGTTGAAGATATAGAGAAAGCAATTTTTGAAAATGTGATTCCAAAACAGCCTTTCGAATGCATTCTTCCAAAACATCGTGGCTGGTTATCAAAATTTTCTAATAGCTTCCCCACCTTAGCCTATCGAATCACGGGTCCATTTAAACGGATAGGTGAAGCTAAAATTCGAAAAGCCAGAAAAATGTAAGCCCTATCTAATCTCAAGCCTATAGATTAAGTTGACATGTGTACGCTGAAACAATATCATTATTCCAGCTTACACATGTACGCAACTAATATTTTAGCCTGAGAGAATACTTATGGAAACTGTCGATCAAACTGATTCATATTTAAAACAGTCGGTTAGCCAACTAACGCGACAGGTGAATGGACTATTAAAAGGAATTACGACTCAATTTAATGCTAAAGATGTATCTCATTCAGAGAACATTGACATTGCCAGCCCGCATATTTCGGCGACAGTCAGTCATATCACACTAGAAACCCATGATACCAAGAGCTATTTTTTTCAGACAGCCCTGCCGCTGAACACCTATAAAGCAGGCGCACATATTAATATCCAGTTTAATGCCAATGGTAAGCAGGTCGATAGAACCTACACTCTCTCTTCAAGTCCGACCCTTTCTTTTAAAACTGAAGAGTCGAACGAGTTTTCAATTACTGTAAAAAGAGTAAAAGAAGGTTTAGCGTCAAATTGGTTATTTGAAAATTTAAACGAAGGTGATGAGATCCTTGTTAGCCAGGCTCAAGGTCAATTTGTATTACCTTACCAACCCGCAGGCAAACTATTATTTTTATCTGCTGGAAGTGGTGTGACGCCCATGATGTCGATGCTGCGTTATTTATCAATGACGGGCAATAAAAGTGATATCGTTTTTTTAAATTACTCTCAAAGTAAAGCTGACATCATCTTTCATAAAGAACTAAAACAGCTAACAAAGCATCGTTCAAACATGAGCAGCATATTTGTACTGGAAAAAACAAATAATGAAAAGCATAAAGGCAGAATCAACCAACACCAGCTTTCAGAATTGGTTCCGGATATTCTTGAGCGAGAAATCTACCTATGTGGCCCTCAGCCATTTATGAAAGCCACCAGCACTATTTTAAATGAAATAAATTTTAAGCCATCTAAGTTACATCTTGAAAATTTCTCCGCGGATGTCAGCGCAGCTGGCCTGTTTGGCTATTCAGCAGAACTTAACTTTGCATCACTTGAAAAAGCGATTCAATCAAGCCCCTCAAAAACCATTCTTGAGGAAGCCGAAGCAGCAGGCTTAAACCCTGCCGCAGCCTGTAGAACAGGTATTTGTAAAACCTGTCGCTGCAAAAAAACTTCTGGCACCACTTTAAACCTTGTTACCGGCGAAGAGTCCAGTCAAGCAGGTGAGTTTATTTTACCCTGCGTATCCGTCGCTAAAACCGCTACGACCATTGCGCTGTAAAGGATCTACGATGAAAAATACTACCACCTTAAAAAAGTCTTTAAACGACAGCATGAAACCTGACTTAAGCACTGAACAGATCAATGATTTTCAAAAAGAACTGGATGCTTTACGCAAGTCTATTGAAGCTAAAATAGGCAAAGAGGATATCGATCATATCCAGAATATGATTGAAATGCAGCGCTACTTGGAGGTTTCAGGCAGACTGCTTATTCACTTCAGCCTTGAGCCTGTTAGCTGGGCATTGGGGGTCGCAAGTCTTAGTACCGCGCATATCCTAGAAAATATGGAAATTGGTCATAATGTTATTCATGGTCAGTATGACTTCATGAACGATGAGACCTTTAATTCCGATTACGAGTGGACCATGACGGGCACGACTAAGAACTGGAAGCGTGCACATAACCATCACCATCATGCCTATACCAACGTTATCGGTAAAGATACCGATTACGGCTTTGGTTTATACCGTTTTTCAGAAGAAGTACAGTGGAAGCCTATACATTTATTACAAGTAGGCATTAACGCTATCAGCGCGCTGTCATTTGAATATTCGGTGAGTCTTTATGACTTAGATATCACCCAATACATTCTACCAAAATGGCTACGTCAGGAAGAACATGCTGAGTTAATGCCGGTACCTGAGTTACTACAAGAGCTGAAAGAATTTGCCATTAAGAGCACTAAAAAAAGTCTCAAGGAATACGCATTTTACCCCTTATTGGCAGGTCCGCTAGCGCCAAAAGTTTTAGCTGGAAACATCAGCGCACAAGTTATACGTAATGTGTGGGCTTTTTCTGTTATCTATTGTGGCCATTTACCTGATGGAAATGTCACCTTTACTGAAGAAGAAATGGAAGCGGAAACCAAGGGCCAATGGTATTTACGACAAATACTGGGTTCAAGCAACTTTACCGGCAGCCTACTCACACATGTCATGAGCGGCCATTTAAGTCACCAAATAGAGCATCATTTATACCCGGATATTCCTGCGTGGCGCTATCGTGAAATGGGCCCTCAGGTTAAAGCAATCTGTGAACGTTATGGCGTACCTTATGAAAGTGGACAAATGCTGCCCATGCTGACAACTGTCGCTAAACGACTGGTAAAATATTCGGTTCCTGAAGAGGTCAAACTAGCTAATATCAAGAAAGGCTTAGGCAGAATTTTCAAACAGAAGAGCAAACTAGCAGACGCCCTTCCCTTTAAGTCACGTAGTTCAAAAAGGAAAGACACTAAGTCAGCTGAAAATTCGAAAGCAGCTTAAGTTACTGGTATTCAGTTCAATAAGTATTTAGGGTGGACCTTATCCACCCTTTTTTTGTTAATTTTTTATGAAAACGAGTCACGCATTAATCAATGATGAAAATATCCAAGCTAGAAAATAAGCTCAGCCAATGCAATACTTACCAACAATGGCATACGCTAGCACTCGAAATTGATCGCCTGAAAGGGATGGATGATTGGCGTCAGTCGAAACATTCAGATGATTACCCTTTTCGCTTGATAGAAGAACACTCGCAACAATTGCAAATATTACTGAACAAGAAAAACTACTCAGCCTTGTTGATATTTGTGCAAGAAAGCCTTTATCGCAGCGTGAGTGAGTTAAGTAATACCAAGCTCTATCAATATGCTTTGAGTGGTACAAAATCACTCATCACCGAGTACCTAAACTTAATTGATTTAACCTTAAATACTTTATGCGACAACGACATACCGGGCATTAGCTCTAAAAAGAAACTGAGCTTATTAATTCAGGCAGAGAAAAATTTTGGTCGACCGGCGCTGATGTTAAGTGGCGGTGGCACCTTTGGCATCTATCACCTGGGTGTCGTCAGTAGCTTGATCGAGCATCAATTACTACCAAACATTATTTCCGGCACCAGTATGGGCTCTATTGCTGCCGGCGTACTTGCCACACATCTCGACCACGAAATACAAGCGCTGATGGCTGCGCCCGAAAATAGCCACTTTAAACCTCTGAAACAACTCGCATTGACTGACATTTTTCATCAAAAGGCCTGGTTAGATTCAGAGCAACTTTACCAATGCATCCACAGTAACATCGGAGATTTCACCTTTAAAGAAGCTTACGATCGAACCGGGAGAGAAGTCAGCATCACCGTATCCCCCGCTCGTAGCGGCCAAAAACCACGCATTCTAAATTATCAAACTGCGCCCGATGTTTTAATTTCTTATGCCGCAAAAGCGTCTTGTTCAGTGCCGGGTTTATTTCCATCGTGCAGTTTAAAAGCAAGAGCAAAAGATGGCAGTATAGTGCCCTATATGGCAAGTGAAAGCTGGGTGGACGGCTCTTTCGCGAGTGACATTCCACGCCGACGAATTAGCCGCTTACATAATGCTAACTACTTTATTGTCAGCCAAGCTAACCCCCATATCATACCCTTTATCTCACAACGTCAGCATTCAGGGGTTATCGCCACAACTAAAGACCTCGCCGTCACCTCACTGTACTCACAAGGAAATGCCTTATTAAAAGTGGCAAGACGAAGGTTACACAAACAACCCTGGCGTTCATGGTTAGATCACGCTTCATTTATGTTAGATCAGGACTACTTAGGCGACATTAACATTCATCCCCAGTTCCCACCGAGCTGGTACTTAAAGTTCATGAAGAACCCAAATGATAGTGAGCGAGATTTTTTATTGAAGATGGGCGAACGCTCCACCTGGCCACAATTGGCGATGATTGACGATCAAACTCGAGTCAGCCGAACCTTACAGGCGTGTATTAAACGCTTGAAGCAGACCAAGCACTCATCAAGTTCAGTGATTAAAGCCGATCAAATAGAGAAAGCGACGTTACCTGAGAGTAAGATGAATAAGCCGCTTCCAGTGTAGTTTGCTGAATAGTCAGTAAACTAACCGCTTCGGCATAATCAACTGCCTCAAGCTTAGTGAGCAATTCCTTAGTCAGAATTTCGACATCAAGAAGCTGTTCTGTGGTCGTTTCTATGGTGTTTTGTCGCGCACCTATCTGGCTTCGCGCTTCAAGAATCGATGTTTCTGCGTTGTCTAAGTTTTCAATTGAACTGGCAACAACATCATTAAAAGCTGAACGGCCTGCCTCAGAGTTATCAAAATTTCTTAAACCATAAATCATTTTTTCAATGGTTGTCAGCAAACCTTGTTTTTCAGTTGAGTCGACAAAGAAATCATCACCGGCCACCGGAGACCCTGAAATTTCAATTTGTACGCCATTCACCACAATTGGCTTATTCGCTACATATGGCTCATTCGACAATACGATACGACCCGTCGAACTTTCCCTCACATCAAAATCGTTTGCTGAGTTAAAAGTTATGGTTAAGTCTTCAGGATAAAAGGCATCATATAAATCCTGATCAACCACTTGCCCTGTGGTAATTTGAGCTGGAGGAGAAGACTGATTTACTGGGTTAGCATGGGTAAAAAATGTATTTTTATCTGTTGGTATATCCTGAAATATTGCTTTACCGCTTTCTGTCGATGGAATAGACACTGTTGAATCAACCTGAACAAAACGACGACCTTCGTCACCGGCATAGGTATAAGCGCCTGAGATGTTCTTTTGGAAAGGCTCCGTACCGCCCTGAAATCCACTAAAGAGGTGTTCGCCACTGGCATCTTGAGAATTAAGCATGCCTGCTAACTGATCAAGACGCTCTTCAACCTCTGACGCGATCGAGCCCAAATCATCTTTACTTAAGACACCATTCCCAGCTGAAAGCGCAAGCTCGCGAATTCGTTGTACTACTGAATCAATACTGCCGAGTAAATCATCCTGAAGGCTCAAGCGTCCATCCACTAATTCAATGTTTCGTTGAAATTGCTCATTTATCGATAACTCCTGATTCAGTTCAAGAATACGCGTTGAAGCCACAGGATCGTCAGCCGGCGTCAGCACTTTCTTACCCGTTGAAAGTTGAAGCTGGGTCTTTTGTTGCTGGGCAGTGACATCCTGTATGGATTCTAACCCTCGATTAAATAATTGTTGCGTTGAAATTCTCATAAGCTTTCCGCACTTCGATGGTTATGCATCGTCTCTTTAAACTGATTTTTTAAAAGCCGTTTTATACGTATCATTTATCTAAAAGTAGCCAGTAAAGTATCAAATAATTCTCGTGCCACTGAGACCACTTGCGCAGAGGCATTATAAGCAGCCTGATATTGAATCAAGCGCCCCGCTTCTTCATCCAGGTTAACACCTGAAATAGACTCCCGATAATTTTCTGATTGCGTTAAAAGCGCCTTTGCTGATTCGGTATCCAAGCGCGCTCGATTAGTGACCGTCCCAATTTCTTCTATAATTTGAGCATAAGCATCACCGTAGCTGGTCACACCATTCGCGACAGTGCCCTGACTTTCCATAGCAGCAATGGCTAAGGCATTCCGGTTATCAGAAATACCGCCTTCATTGTAATCAATGGTGAAACTATCGCCTTTTTGTGGCTCCCCCTTTAACTCAAATTGAAAACCCATATAAGTAGATTGCGCAATCGGAGCCTGTTCAAATACGCTATCAGCATCAGCCGTCATGCTAATACCATCAGCCAAGGTCACATCGATAGATCCACCGACTTTCACACCCTGACCGGAGCCCACTGTTTGAGTATTGAAAACAGGTGCACCTGCACTGTAGGGGTCGACCTTACTCACATCGACACTATCACCTAAACCCGTTACCACTACTTGTATGTCTTCACCTGTAGAGGCGTGTATCTCCAAGTTCGTACCATCACTCACGGCATAAATATTGGCATTCTGCAGATTAGAATTACTATTAATAACATCCGCTAAAGCATCAGGACCAAAAGTCTCTGTAGAGGGGATCGTTAACACTTCACCATTAATTTCAATTCCTAAGGGTGTGGCATCACCATCATCAACGAAGTTATCAAGCCTCACATGCGTATAGGCATTCGCCTGAATCCCTTGCTCAGAGGTTAATGAAGTCGCAATGTCTGACGCTGAACTATTAGCCGCAATCGCGAGAGTTTGAGCTGTCACCACTCCTGTCGTGGTATCTCTCGACAAAATAGATAAGTTCTGGGCACCATAACCATTATCAAACGCGGGCCCTGCACCAGGAAGGGGAACCAGTTGAGAATCTGCGCCAGATGCGCTAACAATCGTTTCTCCAGGGTCACTGGTAAAAAGCGTGTTTGTAAGACCTTGATTATATAACTGATTATTTATCGGCGGAGATAAGGGAACTGGGTTTGCTGGGTCACTCATATCCAAGACTTCAAAAAGCGAATCCGTCAGGAAGTTAATTTTTAATGGCGGCGATAACTCGCCTGCGGTACCCAGAGCAGCGATCGTCTGCCCCGTAATCGGGTTAGTCACATCCAGCATCGAACCGAGACTAATTTGCGCATTCCCGGTATTACCAAAGCTGGCATCCGCTCGAATCGGCGCCGCCAAAGCCACCTCTTCAACCCGGTCAATATTCAAACCGATATCTGCCGCGCCAGTTCTTGTTGGCTGAATAGTGAAGCGGTCTCCTGTTTTAAAGGTACCCTCCTCAAACTGGAGCTGAAACCCATCGGCCTCGACATTGGCTGGAAAAATGCCAGGCAAAACTGACTTCACAACGACTTCATTATCGCTGGATCTAACCAATATGAAGTCACTATCGCTTGGGCCATCGAAGCGCAGTTCATAATCATCTACGGTAAGCGATGAAGAGTCTGTGATGTTGACACTTAATATCTGATCAGCCGGCGGTTCATTTTCGCCATTGCCAATCACCCGACTACGTGCCAGCTCCACAGAATTCACATCATCAAAGAACAAACCACCTAAATTACTTTCCAGATCCATACCCAGAGCATGCTGCTCATTAATGGTATCAGCCAAAACCAAGCCAATGCGCCCCATGCTATTAATGGCTTCTTTCAGATCATTATCCCGGAAATCAAGCAAGCCCCCCATTTTGCCACCTGAAATTTCTTTGCTGATTATTTGTTGCACGCCACTGCTAACCATGGCGATATCTAACTTGGTAGAATCCTCAGGGCTCGAAACCGCCGCCAGAGTGGAAAACGAATTGCCAATCACCAAAGGCTGTCCATTACCGATAAAGACGTTTACCTGGCCATCATTACCTTGATTAATCGTTGTGACGGAAACATGCTCTGAAAGCTGTCTTAACACTTCATCACGGGTGTCCAATAATTCATTGGGTTCATCACCCTGCCCAGCACCTACCGCAATTGAAATCGAGCTATTCAGTTCAGCCAAACTTTGCGCAAGGCTATTCACTGCAGACACCGACGCTTCTAGTTCATTATCAATATTTGTAAGCTGCGCATTTAAACGCGCGTCCAAAGAGTGAAATCTTGAAACCAAACCTTCAGACTGAGTCAGTAATAGCTGGCGCTGAGGAATAGAGGTTGGGTCATCAGCAGCACCTTGGAATGCCTCAAAGAAACTGCTCATCGCAGGCGTTAGTCCGGTTGTGGTACTGGCCAATAAATTATCGACACTCTCAGCCTGCTGCAAGAGCGCATTTCGCTCATTGTACACAGTCGTATCAGCCCTAACCTGATCAATTACAAAACTTTGGGATATACGGTTAATCGTGTCTATCGACGTCCCCTGACCCACATAACCCGCACCCGTCAATAATGACTGATTATCAGTAAAGATAGCTTCCTGGCGACTGTAACCAGCCGTATTGGTATTGGCAACATTATTACCGGTAACCGATAATGCGGTTTGATGCGCTCGTAAGCCGGATAAACCAATCCCGATTAAATCTCCCATTAGTCACCTCCCCCACTAAGCGGGTCATGACGACTTTCATCCAACTGAAAGTCTTTGCCATCTAAACCACTTAAAGCATCAAGTCCAATATAACGATCCATAATCCGGTTAATCTTGTTCGCGTAATCAGGATCAGTCGCATAACCCGAGTCTTGCAGAGCATTAGCAAATTCTTTCGGGTTGTTCGTATGCTCAAGTGCATTTTGATAACGGTCATTACTTTTCAGAAAATCCGCGTAGTCCTTAAAACTGTCACTATATGAGTCATAAGCACGGAAGCTTGCCCGTTCTTTCATAGCCAAACCACCACGATATTCTGTGGTTAAAATCTCAGCAGCATCGCCATCCCAACCTTGCTGAGCTTTAATACCAAATAGATTAAAGCTGGGCGAGCCATCGCCTTTACTAATTTGATGTTGTCCCCAACCGGTTTCGAGTGCCGATTGTGCAAGCATTAATCGCGCATCAATCCCTGTTTCTTGCTCAACACTTTTAGCGTAGGGATATAATGATTCGATGAATTTTTCAGGACTCGTGAAATCAAGCGTTACGTCTTCAGTCGTTGCTTGCAGTGAAGCTTGTGGAAGATCAACTTTAGCTAAAGGATCTACAGGAAGGGCTTCCAGTGTTTGATCAATCTTATCCACTGCATTTTGAATCTCACTCACCTTCAGAGGTGAAACAAAAGGTTGACGAGCATAGTCTTCAAGACCATATTTTTTCTGGCCAGCGCCATCTAAAGGTAAACCGCCTGCATCTATACTTAAATTTGGCGCTGTTTCTTTAGATAACTGGCGCTTTATTACATCAGCTAAACCTATGCCTTTACCTGTCGCTAAGCTAACAGCGAGTTGGCTGTCAAACATTTGCTGGTAAAAGTCAGACTCATTACTTTGTAGCATATTGCCTTCTGAAAAAGACTTGTTGGCATCTCGCATGCCCTTTATCATCATCGAAACAAAAATTGATTCGAAGTGTTTTGCGGCGGCATCCAAAGCCCCTTCTTTATCTGTTTTCGATATATGATTTAGAGACTGTAAGCTATTTAGATCATTATAATTATTCAGCTGACGAAACTTATCGCTATTTAGTGGTTCGACATTTGCCTGACGAAAACGCGCATCTTGATTAAGGGCGCTGTCTTGACCCAAAACATTGCCTTGACCTAATACATTACCTTGACCCAAAACATTGCCTTGACC
>Ga0209290_1000395_pt1 | contig 33224 bp, 29 predicted proteins | sample EN1Hudsemesocosm_2_FD_184632 | JGI IMG/M metagenome (GOLD analysis project Ga0209290, IMG submission 184632) | Methane-oxidizing microbial communities from mesocosms in the Hudson Canyon - EN10B Hudson Canyon (SPAdes) (version 2) | ecosystem: Environmental > Aquatic > Marine > Cold seeps... | reverse complement strand
CCTGTGCTTAACACTAACAAGCTTGGAGTGACTTAAGCATGATTAGCGTCAGCACATTAGTGGGCATCACTGCCGGGGTTGGGCTGTTTGTCACCGCAGTGATGACCAGCACCGATAATTACATGATGTTTGTCAGTGTGGCCAGCGGCATGATGGTGGTGGGCAGCACCTTTGCCGCATCCTTGATTAGTTTTAGTTTTGCCGAGGTGATGCATGCCATTAAGGCCATGTTTCAAACCATTTTGGCTGGCAATACCACTCAAGGGCATTTGTCCGATCTGGTGAAGCGTTTCATGGAATTAAGTGAAATTTATCGCGATGGCGGCATATCTGCACTGGAGGATAGTCTCACCAAGCAAGAAAAAAATGACGAGCATATGGCATTGGGAATAGAGCTTATGGGGTCGGGATATAAACAAGGGGATATAAGGGTCATCATGGGAGATGCCATGGACAGTCATTGGCAGCGCCAGAGTCTTGAGGGAAAAATCCTTAATACTATGGGCGTATATGCCCCGGGCTTTGGCATGGTGGGTACCATTGTGGGTTTGATTATTATGCTGGATAACATGGGGGGGGACATGGCGAATTTGGGCAAGGGTTTGGCCCTAGCGTTAATCACGACTTTGTATGGGGTATTGCTGGCCAACTTGTTGTTTAAACCCACCGCCGCTCAAGTTACCGAGAAGCAAGAGCAAGAATACTTTCGCCATGAGCTCATCACAGATGGCTTTGTCATGTTGTCAGAGAAGCGGGATGCCATGATGATTCAGGATAGGCTTAATGCTTATGTTAAACCCAGTAAACGCTACTCGCCGAACCTGGAGTAGCGGGTGAGTAGCAGTCAAAAACGAGGCCTAAGGCGCCGTCGCCAAACTTTTGATGCCGACGGTGAAGGCTGGATAGTTACCTATGCCGATGCCATTACCCTGCTGCTGGCCTTTTTCGTGATGATATTGTCGGTATCCGATCTCAACCAGGGCAAGGTCGAGGCTCTCTCGGAGGGCTTGGCCGATGCCATGTCTCAGGGGGAGAAACCGGCAACCCCTTTCTCGGACATAAAAAAAGAGCTGGATGGCATCATAGGTGAGCATCAGATGGAAGAGAATGTCAGTGTGGACATAGACGCCAAGGGAATTCGGGTGGAGTTCTCTAATTTCTCCTTATACGACTCCGGCAGTGCCGCCATTAAGGCTGAGGCCCTGCCCATGCTGGCTGAAGTGAGTAAGGTCATCGTGAGCACTAGCCATGAAACCCACCTCATTGAAATAGAGGGGCACACAGATGACGTGCCTATTCGCAGTGCCCGCTTCCCATCTAACTGGGAGCTTAGCTCCTCACGGGCCAGCAACGTGGTGAAATACTTACTGGGTAAGGGCGTGGTTAAAAATCGCCTGAAGGCCGCGGGCTTCGCCGATTCTCGCCCTAAGGTGGAGCTTAAGCCAGGTGAAACCATGACCAAACAGATGCGCGCCACTAACCGCCGAGTGGTGATTTACGTGCGCAGATTTTGAATCGGGCTATTCTTACTCGAGGGGCGTTGTTTTAACTGGGCTATATATCCATTTAGAGCTGCATTATTTGCTCATTCTAAAGGACTTTGGATTTACCCTTTGCCCTTGTTCTGGTAGACTGCAACGCCATCTCATTCTTCAAAATCCACTACATTTATTCGGATTCACCAGTATATGTCGACTCGTTTTATTTTCGTCACAGGTGGCGTTGTGTCCTCTTTGGGCAAAGGCATCGCTTCCGCTTCCCTTGCGGCTATTTTAGAGGCCCGTGGCCTAAAAGTGACCATGTTGAAACTGGATCCCTATATCAATGTGGATCCAGGCACCATGAGCCCTTTTCAGCACGGTGAAGTGTTTGTCACCGAAGACGGCGCCGAAACCGACCTAGATTTGGGTCACTACGAGCGCTTCATTCGTACCACCATGTCAAAGCGTAACAACTTTACCTCTGGCCGCATCTATATGGATGTGATCGCCAAAGAGCGCCGTGGTGACTACTTGGGTGGCACCGTACAGGTGATTCCACACATTACCGATGAAATTAAGCGCCGTGTATATGAAGGCGGCGAAGGCTCCGACGTGGCCTTAGTGGAAATTGGTGGCACCGTAGGTGATATCGAATCCTTGCCGTTCCTTGAGGCAGTACGCCAGCTTAAGCTGGAATTGGGCAGCAAACGTGCTTTGTCCATGCACTTAACCCTAGTGCCTTATATTGCCACTGCCGGTGAAACCAAGACCAAGCCCACTCAGCACAGTGTTAAAGAGCTGCGCTCCATTGGCCTGCAGCCTGACATCCTTATTTGTCGTAGCGATCATCGCATCGACTCGGCCTCCCTGCGCAAGATTGCCTTGTTCACTAACGTGGAAGAGCGTGCCGTAATTCCATTGGAAGACGCCGACACTATTTACCGTATTCCTGCCTTATTAAAAGAAACGGGTCTGGATGATTATGTGGTTGAGCAGTTTGGCATGGAATGCAACGAAGCCGACCTTAGCGAATGGGATGCGGTGGTCGATGCCAAATTAAATCCAGAGCACACCATTAATATCGCCATGGTGGGCAAATACATGGAATTACTGGATGCCTATAAGTCGCTTATTGAGGCCATCGATCACGCGGGTCTTAAAAACCGCACTAAGGTTAAAATTGAATACATAGATTCTGAAATTATTGAACGTGATGGTTGCTCTATCCTGGAAGGCAAAGACGCGATTTTGGTCCCCGGTGGCTTTGGTCAGCGCGGCGTGGAAGGTAAAATCCGCACCGTACAGTTTGCCCGTGAAAACAAAATTCCTTACCTGGGCATCTGCCTGGGCATGCAATCTGCTGTGATTGAATTTGCGCGTAATGTGTGTGGTTTGAGCGATGCTCACAGTACTGAATTTGCCAACGCCACATCGGCCCCAGTCGTGGGTTTAATTACCGAATGGACCACCGCCAGCGGCGAAACCGAAGAGCGTTCGGAAGACTCAGATTTAGGCGGCACCATGCGCCTAGGTGGTCAGGAATGTCGTTTAAGCGAAGGCTCTTTGTCGGCGCAAGCCTATGGTAGCGAAACCATTGTTGAGCGTCACCGTCACCGTTATGAAGTGAACAACAATTATCTGGAAGTGCTTGAGAAGAACGGTTTGCGTATTGCCGGCCGTTCCATGGACGGCACTCTCGTTGAAGTCGTGGAAGTGGTTGATCATCCGTGGTTTGTGGCTTGCCAATTCCATCCGGAATTTACTTCAACTCCGAGAGATGGCCATGGTTTGTTTACGTCATTTATTGGCGCCGCCAAGAAACAAGCCGGTATCGAGAAATAGAATAATAAGCGCAAAATTACGCACTCATTACTAATCATTTATTACTCATTATTTATTGGAAATAAAATTTAATATGTCTGTAATTGTAGATATTAAAGCTCGTGAAGTCATGGATAGCCGCGGTAACCCGACCGTTGAAGCCGATGTAGTTTTAGAGGGCGGATTTTTTGGTACCGCTTGTGCCCCGTCAGGCGCCTCTACCGGTTCTCGTGAAGCATTAGAATTACGTGACGGTGACAAGTCCCGTTACTTGGGTAAGGGTGTACTTAAGGCCGTTGCCAACATTAATGGTGCTATTAAAGATGCACTGCTGGGTATGGATGCTATCGATCAGCGTGCACTTGATAACAAGATGCTGGAGCTGGACGGTACTGACAACAAAGGCACTTTGGGTGCTAATGCTATTTTGGCGGTATCTTTAGCGGCGGCCAAAGCGGCTGCAGTTGCCAAGGGTGTTGAATTGTACGAGCACATTGCTGACTTAAACGGCACGTCTGGTCAGTACAGCATGCCTTTACCCATGATGAACATTCTTAACGGTGGTGAACACGCCGATAACAATGTGGATATTCAAGAATTTATGGTGCAGCCAGTGGGCTTCACCTCTTTCAGCGAAGGCTTGCGTGCCGGTGCTGAAATTTTTCACACATTGAAAAAAGTATTGTCCGATAAAGGCTTGAGTACTTCGGTGGGTGATGAAGGCGGTTTTGCTCCTGACCTAGACTCTAATGCTCACGCTTTGGCCATGATTAAAGAAGCGGTTGCTCTAGCCGGCTTTGAACTGGGTAAAGACATCACTTTGGCGTTGGACTGTGCGTCTACAGAGTTTTACAAAGACGGCAAATATGATCTGGCCGGTGAAGGTAAGGTATTCAGCGCAGAAGAGTTCTCTGATTATCTGAAAGAGTTGTGTGATCAATACCCAATTGTATCCATTGAAGACGGTCAGGACGAAAGCGACTGGGCTGGTTGGAAATACCAGACTGAGATCTTGGGCGACAAGGTTCAGCTAGTGGGTGACGATTTATTCGTAACCAATACCAAGATCTTGAAGCGTGGCATCGATGAGAAAATTGGTAACTCGATTCTGATCAAGTTCAACCAAATTGGTTCTTTGAGTGAAACTCTGGATGCCATTAAGATGGCAAAAGACGCAGGTTTTACAGCTGTTATCTCTCACCGTTCTGGTGAAACTGAAGATACCACTATTGCTGATTTGGCAGTGGGCACCTGCGCTGGTCAAATTAAGACCGGTTCATTGTGTCGTTCCGATCGTATCTCCAAGTACAACCGCTTGTTACGCATCCAAGAGCAATTGGGTGATAAGGCCGTTTACAACGGTTTGAAAGAAGTGAAGGGCCAGGGTTAAACTCTGCTCTAACAAGCTGACAGTAATCTCAGCTTAGTGTGTGTGAAAAAGGGAAACGTTTGTTTCCCTTTTTCACTATGGCTATACCCTAAAAATAGTAAAAAAGAATAATAAAAACATGGCGATGTAACCCAGTTCTATGAATCAAATTAAGCAACATGCCTGGAAACCGCTAGCGGCCGCTATTTTTATCTGGCTCATGTATCAGCTGTGGTTTGACGATACGGGTATTTTTGCCAATATGGTCATGTCCGAACAAATTGAAAATCAACAGGAAGTTAATGCCGCCATCTCGGCTCGAAATCAGGTGTTAATTGAAGAAATACAGGCCATTAAATCTGGCATGGGTTCCATCGAAGCCAAGGCTCGCAAAGAATTGGGCATGGTAAAAAAAGATGAAACCTACTTTTTGGTGGTGGACAAAAAACCATGAAAAAAGCATCACTTTACGCAGTAGTTCCCGCCGCGGGCATAGGAGCTCGCATGGGGGCAGATCGCCCCAAGCAATATTTAATGTTGCAGGGTAAAACCATTCTGGAGCATACCCTAGAACAGCTACTGCAATTCTCCAGCATCAAAAAAATTGTCCTGCCCGTATCAAAAAACGATACTTTTTTAGCCAAACTCAGCATTGCTAGCCATGAAAGTATCATGCAGTGTGAAGGCGGAAAGGAACGTTTCTACTCGGTATTAAATGGCCTGAAAGCGTTGCTTAATATCGGTGCGCAACGCCATGATTGGGTGATGGTGCACGACGTGGCCCGGCCTTGTATTCGCCAACAGGATCTTGAAAACCTCTATCACAATGTGAATGATCAAGGCGTTATCCTGGGTGTGCAGGTACGAGATACTATGAAACGCACCGATGACCATGGGCAAGTTTTAAGTACGGTATCTCGGGATAATTTGTGGCATGCCCTGACTCCCCAGTTGGCACCGTTGGGCGTTTTACTGGATGCCATAGAAAAAGCCGTTAACGATGGCGTGCAGGTTACCGATGAGGCCTCGGCCTTAGAGCACAGCGGTTGCAGCCCTAAAATGTTGGCTGGCCACCCCAGTAACATTAAAGTGACCCATCCGGATGATTTACAATTGGCCGATGCTTTTCTATCGATGAACGCTCAGTTATGTACCAGCTCGGCCTCTAAAATACCCACAAGGAATACATGATGTCTTATCGAATAGGTCATGGATTTGATGTTCATAAATTTTCTTCGGTCCAAGAGGATGCCCAGGTAATTATTTGTGGTGTGCACATTCCCTTTGAGTGTGAGCTTGTGGCCCACAGTGATGGTGATGTGGCGCTGCATGCTTTAAGTGACGCATTGTTAGGTGCGGCGGCTTTAGGGGACATAGGACATCATTTTCCAGATACCGACCCTGCCTATAAAGGGGCTGATAGCCGTGACTTATTACGCCAAGTGTATGCCAGTGTGCAACAAAAAAAATATCAGGTTGTGAATGTAGACTTAACCATCATGGCGCAAGCCCCCAAGATGGCACCACACATTGAACATATGCGTGACAACATTGCACAGGACCTAGGGGTGGATTTAGATCAAGTTAATGTAAAAGCCACCACCACAGAAAAGTTAGGGTTTGTGGGTCGTAAAGAAGGAATCGCCGTGGAAGCGGTGGCGTTGTTGAAACGTATTGATGTTAAAAGTGGTAACGAGTAAAGCATGACGGAATTTAATACCCAGTGGCCCACGGCGTATCCCAAACTGGCTGTGAAAGGTTACTACCGAACTCAGGTTGAAGACTTTCAGGTTACCGAGTTAAGCCACCGCCAGTTGAATACTTCAGGCCCCCACCTTTTTTTATTCATCGAAAAACAAGGCACTAATACGCACTGGTTGGCTCGTAAACTGGCCAACCATGCCAAGGTGGATTTAAAAGCTGTGGGGTATGCCGGTTTAAAAGATCGTCATGCCATTACCCGCCAGTGGTTTAGCATACCGGTCAAAGACAAATTACCAGACCTTACCCATGTATTTTCCAAAGACGAATTTACGTTGTTAAGTCAGGGCTTTTATGGGGTGAAGCTTAAACGCGGCGCTTTGGGAGGTAATGCCTTTCGCATCGTTTTGCGCAGCATGACGGGCGACAAACAACAAATAGAGCAACGCCTAGAATTGATTCGCCAGCGAGGGGTGCCCAATTACTTTGGTACCCAGCGCTTTGGCAATAACGGTGATAACTTAAAACATGCCTACGATATGTTTGAAAATGGCAAACGGCCCCGTAATAAACAAAAAGGTTCAATGTATATCTCGGCGGCACGCTCGTTTTTGTTTAATGAAATGCTGGCCAAGCGAATAGAGCTGAATTGCTGGGATCGTCCCATGGATGGCGAGGTGTTTGGTTTTCCTGGCAGCCAGCGTGGCTTTAGCCAGGAAGGAACCAGCGAAGAGTTGCAGCGTTGGCGCATTAACCGCATTCACCCCACCTGTGCGTTATGGGGAAAAAATGAATCCCTTGCCGTTAATGATTTGTTGGATATTGAAACATCGGTAGCGAATGCCAACCCGGTTTTTTGTGAGGGGCTAATTAATAAGGGCCTTAAACAGGAGCGACGGGCGGCGCGAATGTTAGTGCCTGATTTATTTTGGATGTGGCAGGGGGACGATTTAATTTTACGTTTTTCCTTAGCATCCGGTTATTTTGCCACCTCTATATTAACTGAGTTGGGTGATATTCAAGAAGCCCCTCGGGAATACTATGAGCAAAGAGAGGCCAGCGAATAATATGAATTTATTGTTAAGCAATGATGATGGTGTGCACGCACCTGGTCTGGCCATGTTAATCGAACATTGTAAGAGTGCTGGTTTCAATGTGACGGTGGTGGCACCGGACAGGGACCGCAGTGGCGCCAGTAACTCATTGACTCTGGATCGTCCGTTACACCCTATTCATTTAAGCGATGGTGCTATTAGCATCAATGGCACCCCAACAGATTGTGTGCACTTGGCCATTAATAGCCTGTGTAAAACTCAACCGGATAGAGTGATCTCTGGCATTAATTCCGGGGCCAATTTAGGGGATGATGTTATATATTCCGGTACGGTGGCGGCGGCCATGGAGGGACGTTTTTTGGATAACACGCCTTTGGCGGTATCCCTAGTGGGCAAAACTCATTTTGCCACCGCCGCCAAAGTTACCCTGGAATTATTATCCCAGTTAGACAAGCTAACGTTTGCCGACAATACGCTCATTAATATCAATGTGCCGGACGTTCCGTACGAGCAACTCACCGGCATAGAAGTGACTCGCCTGGGCCACCGCCAGCGCAGTGACAATCCGGTTAAGTCTATCAATCCTCGCGGTAAAGAATGTTTCTGGATCAGTGGTGTGGGCGCCCCCCAAGACGCAGGACCGGGTACCGATTTTTATGCGATATCACAGAACAAGGTTTCCATCACACCCATTAAAGTCGATATGACATCTTTTGATGTTCAAGCCAGCCTCAAGGAGCTAACACTGTGACTCCTTTGCAATTACAGGGCATAGGCATGACCAGCCAGCGTACCCGAGACCGGCTAGTGGGGCGCCTAATCGAACAAGGCATAAAAAATCCTGATGTATTAGCTGTCATGGCAGATACCCCTCGCCACATTTTTGTGGACGAAGCATTAAGTCATCGTGCTTATGAAGATACCGCACTGCCCATCGGATTCGGCCAAACCATTAGTCGCCCCTATATTGTGGCCAAAATGACCGAGCTGTTACTTAAAACAGGGCCTTTGGAAAGTGTTTTGGAAATAGGTACCGGGTGTGGTTATCAAACCCTGGTGTTGTCACAGGTGGCCAAACGCATTCACAGTGTAGAGCGTATCGAGGGTTTGCAAAAAAAAGCCAAGCAACGATTATCCTTGTTACGGGTTAATAATGTGCGGTTTAAACATGCAGACGGAAATTGGGGCTGGCCCGAAGAAGGGCCTTATGATGCTATTTTGTCGGCGGCGGCCCCGGAAACGATCCCTAAGGAATTAACCGTGCAACTGAATATAGGTGGCCGTTTGATTATTCCTGTGGGCGTGGGGGATGATCAGCAGCTAACTCTGGTCACTCGCACCGAAGACGGATTTAAAAAAGAAATTTTAGAAGCGGTAAAATTTGTGCCCATGTTATCTGGCACCAAAGCAATAAAAGGTTAAACAGATGTGGAATTTTTTAAAAGGCATGGCCATGGGCGCTGCGGACATAGTGCCTGGTGTATCCGGTGGCACCATCGCCTTAGTGACGGGCATATACGAGCGATTAATTAACGCCATTAAAAATATTGGCTTGGATACCTTAAAGAGCCTATTTCAAAACGGTTTCAAAGCCACCTGGCAACAAATGGACGGCACGTTTTTAGTGAGTCTGTTGGCCGGCATGCTCACCAGTATTGTATTGTTTGCGCGGGTGCTGCACTTTGCCATTGAGCACTACCCCATGTTTATTTGGCCGTGCTTTTTTGGTTTGGTATTGGCGTCTGTCTTGTATGTGGGGCGTCAAGTGGGCCAATGGAATTGGCAGCGCGGCAGTTTATTGGTGATAGGTGCTGGCATAGCGGCCATGATTAGCCTGTCTTCGGCCACCCAAATAGAGGTCAGTGCCGTGACGTTGTTTTTATCTGGCGCCTTGGCTATTTGCGCCATGATACTGCCAGGCATCTCGGGCAGTTTTATATTGCTGTTATTGGGCATGTATTCCGTGGTGATTGGGGCGGTGAAGTCCTTCGATTTTTATACCCTGATTATTTTTGGTTGTGGCTGTGTGGCTGGTTTAATGGTGTTTTCGCGATTTCTGGCTTGGTTGCTGGCCCGCTTCAAAGCCGCCACTATGGCCTTGTTAACCGGTTTTATGCTGGGCGCTTTGATTAAACTTTGGCCCTGGAAGGAAGTCATACAGACCCGTATTAACAGTAAAGGGGATGTTGTGCCCTGGATTGAATACCCTGTTTCTCCGTTGCAGCACTCAGATCCGCAGTTATTGATGGTGAGTTTGTCGGCCTTATTTGGCTTTGCTTTGGTGATTATTTTAGAGCTGGGTCTTAATCACTCTGTTAAAAGACGGGATGCCAACAATGAAGTGGCTGAAAAATAACCACAGGTTAACCTCTGGTACTGGCTTAACCTTGAGGTTAAAGTGAATATTCGCATTCAGAAAATTGGCATTCGCAATTTGTCAGCCCGTTGAAATGGGCAGAAAAACTTTTTTTAGAAGAATTTAGAATTTAGGGCAACTTTTTGAGAATTCATGATAATTAAAAACCACATAATAATGGACCTAAAGCCCCTGATAAAAATCGAGCGTCAAAATATCAGCCACTTCCCTTGGTTGGCGTCTTGGGTGAAGTCAGTATCGGCCTTAATGCTCATCTTTAGTCTCAATGCCTGCACGGGTTTCGTGGCGGTTGAAGATAAGTTCAGTTCTTCCCCTTTATCTAGCAAGGTTCATGTGGTGCAAAAAAGTGAGACCCTGTTCTCACTTGCGTGGCGCTATGGTTGGGACTATAAAGCGTTAGCAAGTGCTAACTCAATTGGTCCTCCGTATCTAATATTCCCAGGGCAGAAAATAAACGTTGCTCGTTCCAGCCAACGGGCTTCAGGCTCTAAATCAAGTGCCAGCAAAAGTTTGACGAATGCTTCCAAGGCAAATTCCAAGGTCACCCCCAGTGCTTACAAAAGCCCTAAAAATGGCCCAGCGGCGGTGAAGCGTCACGGCAACCTGACTTGGTCTTGGCCCGCCAAAGGCAAATTAATCGCCAGATTTTCAGCAAAATCTCCCGCCAACAAGGGGATTGATATTGGCGGGAGCTTGGGGGAATCTGTAACTGCAGCAGCGGCAGGTTCGGTGGTCTATGCGGGTAGTGGTTTACTTGGCTATGGCAACCTGGTGATTATCAAGCACAACGAGCAATTCCTCAGTGCCTATGCACACAACAAGCGCTTGTTAGTGAAAGAAAATCAGCCAGTAAAGGCCGGACAGTCCATTGCCGAGATAGGCTCCAGTGGTACGGATAAAGTGAAATTACACTTTGAAATTCGTCATCAAGGGAAACCAGTGAATCCAATGTTGTATCTGCCAAAGACGAAAAAATAGCTTTCGTCTGACGGCGGGATTCAATTTTTTTATTCTTTTTGTTGTTAGTTCGAAATGTTTTTAATTCTTGGAATGACTTTTGAATAGTTATTTACACAGTTAAGGCAGTTACGAATAACAACAATGATAATTGGCGGGGCTAGCTATGGCGGTAAAAAAGGAATTGCAAAATAAGGAAATAGATTCAGATTTGGCGGTGGCGGACGTCAAACCAAAAGCAGTCAAGGCGGTGAAGGCAGTCAAAACTGCTAAAACAGCCAAAAAGACAGATAAACCAGTAGCAAAAAAAGCCGCGGTTAAGGCGGTGAAAGCGGTGAAAGCTGTAAAGGCAGTGAAAGCCGTAAAAGCAGATAAAAAGGCGGCGCCAGAGAAGTTAAGCACTGCGATTAAAGAAAAAGAAACACAAAAAAATCTTGATGCCACTCAGCTTTATCTCAACGAAATTGGTTTTTCTCCCCTATTAACGCCGGCAGAAGAAGTGCACTTTGCGCGCTTGGCCCGTAAAGGGGACGATAAAGGCCGCAAACGCATGATAGAGAGTAACCTACGTTTGGTGGTTAAGATTGCACGACGCTACGTTAATCGTGGCCTAACCCTGTTGGATTTGATTGAAGAGGGCAATTTGGGGCTGATTCGTGCGGTGGAAAAATTTGACCCGGAAAGAGGTTTTCGCTTTTCCACTTACGCTACTTGGTGGATTCGACAAACCATTGAGCGGGCTATCATGAACCAAACCCGTACCATCCGTTTGCCCATTCATGTGGTGAAAGAATTAAACGTCTATTTACGGGCCGCAAGAGAGCTTACTCAAAAGCTTGACCATGAGCCCAGCGCCGAAGAAATTGCCAATTTATTGGAAAAACCCGTGGCCGATGTGAAACGCATGCTGGGGTTAAATGAAAGAGTGGCCTCTGTGGACTCTCCACTGGGCTACAACAGTGAAAAGTCTATATTGGATACCATTGCAGACGATGCCGCTGGCGACCCCTGTCAGATGCTTCAGGACAGCGACATTCGTAATAGCCTGGATCAATGGTTAGAAGACCTTACCGAGAAACAAAGAGAAGTAATTGCTCGCCGCTTTGGCTTACGAGGTTATGAAACCAGCACCCTGGAAGAAGTGGGTCATGAAATAGGTTTAACCCGAGAGCGGGTTCGCCAAATTCAGGTGGAGGCCTTGAAGCGCATGCGCGAGATAATGGAAAAACACGGGTTGAATGCTCGTTCCATATTTGGGGTGCTGGAAGCCTAGCAGAAATTTGAAAGCCATTTCGAGTGCTTAGCCCGCCTGGTAACACGCGGGCTTTTTTATGCCCATGGATGGGCTGTACCCTGGGAATGCAGGAGCAATTTCCAGGGTCCTAATTCGTTTTTAAAACTAATTTAGTAAAAGGCTGGATGGCAAGGAGGGGCGCTTCTCAGATTGTAATAATCTAATTTGTTTACAGTATGACGCGGGCGCAGGGATTACCCTGGTTGGGGTGATCTAATTTATGTACAGTTTGGGAGTAGTGAAAGGCTCATTGAAATATTTATACGCCGTGAAATCTGCCAACTTAGAAGTGAGATTGCTCTTATTGAGGGCGCCATGAATCCATCCATGGAGGCTTGATTCGGCATCCCTGCCTCAGACACCTCAAGAAGAACAAACTCACTCCTAAGTTCTGTTATAGCGCATGTAATGACTGTCTTGATACCTGCATCGACTAAATCTATTAGTGGGTGCCAATTCAATTAGATAATACCCCAATCACTTCTCATTCTGACGCCAATACACAGGAGTCACATAACAATTATTAGTTTCACACTTCTTAACCTGCTGGCCACAGGTGCCATTAGCTTCACAGTCGGCTGAAGACGCCTGCTCTTCAAAACGATCATCCTCAATAGTTTCTGTACCCACCACGATGCTTTTACTACCGCCCTTGCGATAAATCACTACTGGCCTGGGGGCAATACCAGAGTGCGCCAATACCTTGGAGGCATCGTCGTTGTCGGTATCCCCGTCCCCGTCCAAATCAATGGCGGCCATGGCTGACTTTTGATTCAGGGTATAAATTCGTGAGGTTCCCGTGTCGGCACCGCACACGCTACTAGATGTGTTAGAAGAGGGGGAAAAAGTGGTGAATATAATGGCCCCGGCAAAGGTGGTGGACTCGGCCAACACCTTTTCCCCTTGATTGGAAAATGTCACATACCAGCCGCCGCCATTTGCCATGAGAGTTTGCATGTCGGAGGTTAAAGCCTTGTCGCCTTTTAGCATTAATTTGGTGGCGTTATAAAGTTGGAAAGGGTTGGCATTCTCACCGTTGGCCAGGGTGGTTTTATTTTCATTTGCAGCCACCTTTGGGGCATAGTGTTTAGGCGCACCATAAGGATAAAAATCTTTAATCACATAAAAACGGTTCTCCACATCCAAAGTTTGAATAGGGTGAGCACGGTGGCCTGAACCAATGGCGATGGTGAGGTAATCGCCATATTGTTTGTCTTTTACCAAGGCCACATTGGGTTTGTTATAAAAGCGACGGTTAGTACTTTCGGTTAAGCCGGTCAATGCCGCAATGGCACCGCCTTTGGCAAAATCACTGGCACCACTATTGTTAGGGTTAAAGTCTATGCGAAAAACCCGGCCACCGGTGTCACTGGCAAATAAATAATTAATATGGCCATCGCCAGTTATGTCCACCGCGGCCACACTGGCCGGCATACTATTAACCATGTTGCCAATATTTAAATCGGCACTGGTATTACTGGTCCACCAAAGGCGCTTGCCGGTTGTGGCGTCCACCATGTAAATAGCATTACCCATGGTATCTTCTTCGTAGAGGGAGTTGCTGTCCTGATTGGTGTCGTAACCGCCGGCAAAAAATAATACAAAACGGCTTTCCCCATTAAATTTCACTTTGGCAACCGTCATGCCCGACCAGGTTTGGCCAAGCTTGGCAAAGTCGCCCTTGCCGCCTTCTATTTTAAATAACATCTTAGGGGCGGCGCGATTGGTAACATCTAAAGCGTAATAATTTTTACCACCGCGACGCATGCCCGCATATAAATATACATGTTCACTGTTTTCCGGATATCCGGAACTATTCAGTATGACGTTGTTATTATTTTTATCGTAAAACCAGGTAGTGATTTTACCATCCATGCCATAAGGTTTTTCACCGGCTGCTTTTGTGTTATCAAAATAATCCTTTTGAGTGCCGTGCAACGCTTGAGGGATAAAGGCAAATTCTTCATGGCCGCTACTGGTATCTATGGCATGAATGAAGCCTTCATTGGTGCCAAAAAACATGGTGGCATCTGGATTATCCTTACTGCCGCCATAGGTGATAATAACGGGTTCGCTGTGTAAGGGGTCACCAATAGAGTGACGACTATCGGTAACACTGCCATCGGCATTGCTGTCTTCCACATCAAAGCCCATGGTCCAGTCCCTTACCTTAACAAAGTCAGCATAGGTCTCGTTGGTCATATTGAAGGTGGACTGAGTGGCGTAATAATTAAAATTGTTTAGATAGTTAGCACCGTCCTCACTGTAAATATTACGCTTGCTAGGGTCGAGTAAATTGGCCATGCCTCCCAGGCCAGCATTTTGACCGTCGGGTGTACTGGTATCATTCCAATAATCAAAGGCACCGTCGTTAAAATAACCTGTGGTTTCACTGATGGCTGGCGTGTTAGATTTTGCTCCTACTACAAACCCATCGTCAGTTAAGCGGTATTTTTTTAAATTTCCGGTCCACTTAATATTTTCGCTGGGGCGAAACAGAGCATAGTAAAGTTCGTCCCTATGTTCGGTGGCATTAAATGAGTTAACCGATACCGAAGGGGCCACAAATGTGGATTCTGTGGATAAGATATTTAGAAAAATGGATTCAAGTGCCTCAGTCAAGCCTTCGGTATCATCGGCAGCATAATACCGCCCGCCCCCCCAACTGGCCGTGCGCTTTAATAGCTCCACGCCGTCAGTTAAATTAAAACCGCCTATGGTATGAGTGGTGATGTCTTGGTTGCCAGTTTGGTGGTCACTATGGTCAGTATTTTTCATCCAGTAGGAAAGTTCATCTAGGCAGTCACCATGGCCATAACATGATTTACTTAATCCGGAAGGCAGAGTAAGGGCTGATATTTTTTCTTGTACTCGTGCATTGGCTGATTGGTCTGACGTGGGCTCGCCATCGGTGAGTAATATAATATGATTTTTTTGGCAACTGGCCGAGATAGGGCTGGAGTACTGAGCCCCTGTTCGAGAGTTGGATACACTGGGATTTGGGCTAGCGCTTTTACCGAATATCCAGTTTTCACCTCGATAATAGGTGGCGGCTTCATACATGGTTTCTTCAAGGGGGGTTCCGCCTTTAGGGTAATAGCCATCCAATTGATTTCGAATAAGAGCGCCAGATGTATCTATGGGGCTTACAGGGACATCGATCATGCCGCCATGAGAGCCTTGGTCAAAGCGCATTAAACCCAAATTGATATCGCTTAGTGAATAGGTAAGGCGTTTAACCACGTCTACGACCACTTGCATGCGAGTTTCTTTTGTTACATTGCCGGAGTGGTTCTTCCAATTCATGTAATTTCCACTGTACAACCAATTTGAATTTCCGGTATCACAACGAATAGCGCCATCATTTCCGTCTCTTAGGCTTCTCCAGCGGCCACTTCGGTATTGCTTAAAATTACCTAATACTTTCCCTACGGTATTTAATGCAACTATTTTTTCGGCGCAATTTGTTGACGAGGGCTGAGTCAAACTTGATGGTTTGTGTCCACTAACTGGGTCATCAGAGAGGCTGTTATAAATATCGTTCTGATAATAACTGCCGGTGTATCTCTGGGCTGGATCATAGGGGGCGGGGGTGGAGCTAACTTCACCGGCCATGCTGCCTGAGGTGTCCATGATAAATAAAACATTGGCGTGGACCCTGTTTGGATTGGTGGTTGAGGCGCCATATATTTCAGTGTCATCCGCCACGGAAAGATGATTAAAGCCTGTCATTAAAACCCAAAAAGCCGCTGCCGAAAATATCTTGTGGTTGTGAGTAAATAGCATATTAGTAGACCACCTTGGATACATTGAGAGTCTGCTTGTCCAATATTAGGGTGGGGTATTTGGCTCGCCAGTAGTCTTTTAAAAACTCACTGAATGGAATTTGTTTTCCCTGTTTATGGATGAGGGGAGGGGAGGAAAACTTGTAGTAGGATTGAGAGCATTGCTCACAGTCACGAACTCGAATAATGCCGCGATTACTGGACGCAATGTACTCCACTCGAATACCGCCGGTTTCCCGGGCAATATCCAAGGCTTGGGCAGAAAACCCAGGTGATGACAGCAGTACTAAAAACAGGCTCAGTATGTATTTCATGGCAGGCTCAAATAAATAACCGGGTTAAAACTCGGGTAGTGTTAACTATGGGGCCAAGCATACTGGGTGTGGGGAAATCGAATATCTGCCATAAGTCTTAAAAGTGTAAGACCTAATTTGTGACGTTATGGTGTAGGAGTAATTTCTGAGATTGGGGTTGGACTTAAGTGATAGTGAAGCAGGACTAAATATAGGTAAAGCTTTCTTAAAAGTTCTAGATCTTAGTTGATTTCATTCTCACGCCAATACACTGGCACCACATAACAACTATTACTTTCACATTTTTTAACTTGCTGTTCACAGGTGTCTTTACTCGAACAGTCATCACTGGAGGCTTGCTCTTGAAATCGGTCATCGTCAATGGTCTCTGTTCCAATTGCAACGGTTTTACCTCCGCCTTTTCTGTATATCACCACGGGTCTAGGGGCAATACCTGAGTGGGATAATATTTTGGACGAGTCATCATTGTCGGTGTCACCATCGCCGTCCAAGTCAATGGCCGACATGGCCCATTTTTGATCCAGGGCATAGATGCGTGATGCACCGGTATCGGGCCCGCAGGCAGTGGTAGTGGAGCCCCCAGTAGGAGAGAAAGTGGTGAAAATAATAGCGCCTGAAAAAGTAGTGGATTCAGATAAAACCTTTTCAGACTTGGTGGCAAAGGTTACATACCAGCCACCACCGTTATTCATTAAAATTTGCATATCACTGGTGAGGGCATTTTTTCCGTCAGTCATTAACGAACTGGCGTTATATAGCATTGTTGGCACCGCACTTTCACCACTGGCCAAGGTGACTTTGGTGGTGTCCGCTTCAATTTTTGTTTGATATGAGGTGGGCGCACCATAAGGGAAATAATCTTTAATCATATAGAATCGATTTTCCACATCGGTGGTTTGAATGGGGTGAGCACGGTGACCTGACCCAATGGCAATGGTTAGGTAGTCGCCGTATTGCTTGTCTTTCACTAGCGCCACATTAGGTTTGTTGTAAAATCGACGGTTGTTTTCGGCATCGGTGCCCGCCAGTGAAGCAATAGAGCCACCTTTTGCAAAATTAGCGGCCCCTGCGTTATCCTGTTTTATGTCAATTCGGAAAACCCGGCCGCCAGTATCGGCGGCAAATAAATAATTAATAAAGCCGTCCCCGGTGATATCCACGGCGGAAATGCTGGCGGGCATGCTGTTTATCATGTTTGTAATATTTAGATCGGCATCTTTATCGCTGGCCCACCAAAGTCGTTTTCCGGTGCTGGCATCCACCATGTAAAGTGCGTTGCCTGTGGTATCCGCCTGACTAACCGTATTGCTATCCTGAGCGGTGTCATAGCCTCCGGTGAAAAACAATACAAAACGATCCTGGCCTGAAAATTTAACTTTTGCCACGGTCATGCGGGACCAGGTTTGCCCCAGTTTTTGAAAGTCTCCTTGACCCCCTTCAATTTTAAAAATCATCTTGGGGTTACTGCGGTCGGTAATGTTTAACCCATAATAAAAATTTCCGCCCCGACGCATGCCGGCATACAGATATATATGCTCACCGGTTTCGACATTACCTGAACTATCCAACAAAATATTGTTGCCATTGATATCCTTAAACCAGGTACTGATGGGGCCATCCAGGCCATAGGGTTTGTCGGCGGCGGCCGCGCTGTTATTAAAATAGGTTTTTTGAGTTTGGTGCAAAATTTTTGGTATAAATGCGAATTCTTCCTGGCCTGTGCTGGTGTCGATGGCGTGTAAAAAACCTTCGTTTGTGCCAAAAAAAATGGTGGAATCTGGGCTGGTGTCTGTACCGCCATAGGTGACAATAACCGGCTCACTGTGTAGTGGGTCGCCAATTGAATAGCGACTGTCGGTGATGCTTCCGTCACCGTTAACATCTTCCACGTCATAACCCATAGACCAGTCGCGCACCTTAACAAAATCGACATAGGTATCGGCTGTCATATCAAAGGTGCCTTGATTGGCAAAGGCGCTGTAGGACCCCAAATAATTGGCACTGTCTTCACTGTATATGCGTCGATTGATTGGGTCTAGCTTGTTGGCCATGCCGCCGTCCTGTACATTTTTTCCATCGGGAATGTTGGTGTCGTTCCAGAAATCAAAAATGCTTTCGTTAAAGAAACCACTGGTCTCGCTGATGGCAGGTATTGCAGTATCTTGACCCACCACTATGCCGTCGGCCGTTAGGCGATATTTTTTTAAATTACCCGTCCACTTTACGTTATCGGCGGGACGGAACAGGGCATAGAATAAATCGTCACGATGCTCAGAGGCGTTGAAGGCATTGACCGACACGGCAGGGGCGGTAAAGGTGGAGTCGGTGGATAGTATGTCTAGGAATATGGAATCCAGTGCCAGTGTTAACTCTGAGGTGTCGTTGGCTTCAAAATAGCGGCCCCCGCCCCAATTGGCTGTGCGTTTTAATAATTCAACCCCGCTGGCTAATTCAAAACCGCCAATGGTGTAGGTAGTAATATCCTGGTTGCCCACTTGGGTGGTAGAGTGGTCGGTATTTTTCATCCAATAAGCCAGCTCATCCATGCAGTTGCCGCTGCCTGAACAGGACTTGTTAAGTCCGGCTGGTAATGCGGTGTTAGCAATTAGGGCACGAATATCATCGTTGGCCGAGGAGTCGTTAGTGGGCTCACCATCCGTGAGTAGTATAATATGGTTCTTTTGGCAGCTGGCCTCGATGGGAGAGTCATAGTTGCCGCTATTGCCTACCCTAGAGCCCGGCACACTAATATTGGGTTGGGCGTTATTGCCAAACATCCAGCTTTCGGCGCGATAATAGCGAACTGCTTCGTACATGGTTTCTTCCAAGGGCGTGCCTCCTTGAGGGTAGTAAGAATTGAGCTTACTTCGAATAAGGGCACCTGAGGTGGTGATGTCACTTACTTCCACATCCAGCATGCCGCCATCTGAATTTTGATCAAAGCGCATCAAGCCCAGGTTAATATTGCTAAGGGAATAGGTAAGTTCCTTCACCACATCCACCACCACCTCCATACGGGTGCTGGCGGTTCGATTACTGCTGTCGTGATACCAGTTCATGTAATTGCCGCTGTATAGCCATTTCGAGCTGCCCTGGTCGCAACGAATAGTGCCGTCGCTGCCATCTCTTAGGCTGCGCCATCGCCCACTGCGGTACTGCTTAAAAATACCTAAAACCTTGCCTATATTGGCAATGGTGGTGACTTCATCGGCGCAGCCGGTAGATGATGATTTTGTTAAAGAGGTGGTATGGTGGCCGTCGGAACGGCTGTCGTTGAGACTGTTATAGACGTCGTCTACATAGAAGCTACCGCTATAAATCGTGCTAGAGATATAGGGGTTTAGTGTGATGTCCACCGAGCCACTCATGCTGCCTGAGGTATCCATAATAAACAGCACATTAGAATTAACTCGACTGGCTGGGTCGATGGCCGAAGCGCCATAGATTTCGGTATCATCTGCCAGTATTGGCAAACATATCCATAACCCTATGATTACACCTGCCCATTTATTCACAGTTTGGCCCATTTAGTAAACGATTTTTAAAACGGTTAAGTCTTCTTTATCCAATATTAAGGTGGGGTATTTCGCGTTCCAGTAGTCTTTCATAAAAGCATCAAACGAGATAACCCTTCCCTGTTTAATGAATTTGGTTTTCTGGTTAAATGGGTAGTTGGTGTGCATGCAATGTTCACAGCGCAACACATGCACCGTGCCCTTATTGCTAATTGAATTAAACTCAACTTTAATGCCGCCAGCTTCCATTGCTGAATCAAGGGCAGGAACATCGGCTTGAACGACTGATGTGCCACACAATAGAATAAAGCCGTAAACAAGAGTTCTCATTAGGCCTACTTTATGAAAGTTGAAATCTACATTGCTTTAAGAATAGTTAACAAACTTAGAGGGGGCTGAAATCAGAGGGGCTAACGCCCTGAAATTCTAAAAGGGCTGATTGGTTATATTTTTAAGGACTAATAAACGAAGAGAATGCTGGTATACGGAAACGCTAATTTAATAGGCGTGAGGTAAGCAGTTTTATTAGGTGGATTTAAAAAAGAGAAGTGCAATGGTTATACATTGCACTTTTAACATATAAAGCTAGTTCCCCCAGCCTGCGCTGCCCTTATGGGTCCGGTTGCCCCGGCTATCCAAGGTTAGGTTACCATCAGACACTTGCGTACCTTTAGGGGTGGCGGTAAGCATTACACAGGCCGTTATGGCTGTGGTGGCATCACATGTTGAGGCTGAAAGCTCATAGAAACCACTGGGTATTTTAAACGCGGCACTGTTGCTACCATAGTTTAAATGGGTCATGTCCGTGGTATAAGTGTATTCATTGGCAAAATAGTTTTCTTGCGCACGCATCATATCCAATAGCGCAGGTTTAGCGTCATCATTACGATAGGTTTTTATTACATGGCGTTGATAGCTGGGAAAAGCCACGCTGCCAATAATGCCAATAATAGCCACCACTACCATGAGTTCAATTAAGTTAAAGCCCTGTTGTTTTCTCATTATATTATTCCTGTGGTGCAATCAAATTATTGTCATTTTGGCGCCAGTAAACCGGGTTGACGTAACAGCTTCCTGTTTCGCATTTTGAAGCCTCTTCGCAGGTGCCGTCGGCAACACATGGGTCGTCCGGCTCTGGTGCGTCTGTATTAAAGCGGTTGTCATCTATGGTCTCGGTACCGATGGCGATAGTCTTACCACCACCTGGACGATAAATTACTACGGGGCGAGGAGCAATACCTGAGTGGGCCAGAATTTTGGACGCATCGTCATTATCGGTATCGCCGTCCCCATCTAAATCAATCACCGCCATGGCCAGTTTTTGACTGATGGCATAGGTGCGTGAGGTGCCGGTATCTGCCCCGCAACTGCTACTTGATGCAACAGTTGATGGTGCAAAACTGGTAAATATTATGGCTCCAGAGAACGTGGTTGACTGAGCTAATACTTTTTCACCTTCATTTTTCATCTCAACATACCAGCCGGCACCGTTATTCATTAATACCTGCATTTCACTAGTTAGGGCGATGTCCCCGTCTATCATCAAGGCGCTAGCATTATAAAGCTTTAACGGGTCAGCATTTTCTGATGTGGCTAAGCTGATTTTATCCAGTGGCGCCTCGCTTACACTGGTATAAGTAGTGGGCGCTGCGTAGGGATTGTAATCCTTAATCATATAAAAACGATTTTTAACGTTCTTGGTAAGAATAGGGTGGGCACGATAGCCAGAGCCGATGGCAATGGTTAGGTAGTCGCCGTACTGTTTGTCTTTTACCAAAGCCACATTAGGCTTGTTATAAAAGCGACGGTTATTCGTGGCATCATCACCGGCTAAAGAGGCTATTTCACCGCCCTGAGCAAAGTTACTTTTACCTGTGTTATCTTGCTTGATATCGATGCGGAAAACGCGACCGCCAGTGTCGGCGGCAAACAAATAATTGATGAAGCCGTCCCCTGTAATGTCCACCGCTGAAATACTGGCGGGCATGCTGTTGGTCATGGTCTCAATGTTTAAATCAGCATTAAGGTTACTGCTCCACCATAAAAGGTCGCCATTACTGGCATCCACCATGTAGATGGCATTACCCATGCTGTCATCTTGGCGTACGGTATTACTATCTTGGTTCACGTCATAGCCACCGGTGAAAAACAATACGAACTTGTCTTGGTTGGCAAACTTCACCTTAGCGGGTGTCATTTTAGACCAGGTTTGCCCCAGTTTAGTAAAGTCCCCCGTACCTCCTTCAATTACGAATTTTAAGGTGGGTGTAGTGCGATTGCTTACATCCAGTGCGTAGTAATTATCGCCACCACGGCGCATGCCTGCATACAGGTAAACATGTTCACCTGTGTCTTTGTCACCAGCCGTGTTATATAAAAGGTTGTTGCCATTTTTATCGTAAAACCAGGTGCTGATGGGGCCGTCCATACCGTACGGTTTAGAAGCGGCGGCAGCTGTATTATCAAAGTATGCTTTTTGGGTTGTGTGTAGCTCTTTGGGAATAAATGCAAAAGATTCCTGTCCGCTTACGGTATCCAGGCTATGAATAAAACCTTCATTGGTACCAAAAAAGATATTTGAAATCGGATTTTCATCGGTACCACCATAGGTGACAATTACGGGCTCGCTGTGTAATGGATCGCCCACCGCTTGGCGACTATCGGTGTAAACATTGTTGCCGTTTTCATCCAGTACATCTACTCCCATAGACCAGTCATGGGCTTTGGTGAAGTCGGCATAGTCAGTCATACCAAATGAGGTCTTGCTGGCTACACAATTTCCAGCATTAGCTTCGCTGCAGGTAGCTGTATAAGACGCCAGATTTTGGTTGTCGCTGTTATTGATATTGCTTAACAAGTTACGGGTAGTTGGATCGGCGGTTAACAGATTAGCCATGCCACCTTCGGTCACGTTTTTACCATCCGGTTCGGTGGTACTTGCATTCCAGTAGTCGAAAATACTGTCATTAAAAAAACCGGTGGAGTCGCTGATTGCGGGTACTGTAATGTCAGTGCCTACGACTAAGCCATCACTAAGTAATTTATACTTTTTTAAATTTCCCGACCACTTTATATTATCGGCTGGACGGAATAGAGCATAAAATAATTCGTCTCTGTGCTCGGAAGCATTAAAAGCGTTTACCGATACGGCTGGTGCTGTAAAGGTTGAATCGGTGGCTAGAATATCTAGGAAAATAGCATCCAGTGCATCGACAAGCCCTTGGGTATCATCAGCAGGGTAATAACGGCCACCACCAAAGTTGGCGGCTCGGGTGAGTAGATCGACACCTCCGGCTAAGTTGAATCCACCAATCGTATAAAGGCTAATATCTTGATTACCAGTGTAGATAGTGGAATTATCGGTATTTTTTAGCCAGTAGGCCAGTTCATCTAGGCAGCCACCATCACCTGAACAGGATTTACTTAATTGTGACGGAAGGCTCATATTGGCTACGTAATCTTTAATGGCGCCATTTGAGCTGCTATCGCCTGAAGGTTCGCCGTCGGTGAGCAAAATGATATGGTTTTTTTGACACTCCGATTCGATGGGCGATTTATATTTACTGCTAGTAGCAGAAATTCGAGAGGTACTGGCGCTGGGGTAGTTGATCTCACTCCAGCCTGAGCCGTTAATGATGCCAGCTGTAGAATCATCTCCGTATTTCCAGTCTTCACCACGATAATAAAGGGCAGCTTCATGAAGGGATTCGGATAGTGGGGTGCCACCACTATGATAATAACTGTCTAGTTTATTGCGAATTAACTCACCAGAAGTGGTGATGTCAGAAACTGGTACATCAATCATACCCCCTTCGGAATCTCTATCAAAACGCATGAGGCCCAGGTTTATATCGCTAAGAGACAGGGTAAGGTGTTTAACTACATCGACCACAGTTTGTAAGCGGTCTTTAGTAATATTGTCAGGGCCGTGATACCAGTTTAAATAATTACCTGTATAAAGCGTATAGCTATAACCATTATACCCTGTGCATTTTATTTCACTGTCGTTGCCATCTTGAAGCCATGTCCAGCCACCGCGATTTTGTTTAAAGCGCCCCCATACCTGGCCTACTGAATTTAATGTGTTTAATTTACTTGAGCAATTACTGCCTCCCGATGTCCTTAGAGATGATTTTAGGTGGCCATTATTTGTTCCAGCTGATGTGCTTCTAAAAACATGATTGTTGCTATAACTGCCGGAGTAGGTTGTGCTGTTGTTATAGGCCGTACCAGATGACACTGTGCCATTCATGCTTCCGGATGTGTCCATGATGAATAAAACATTGGAGTTAACTCGGTTTGAATCATCGATGGCGGTGGCACCATAAATTTCTGTGTCGTCAGCCAGGGCCGAGACACTTAAACATAACAGGCTCAACAATATATTAAGTTTTTTCATGATCGGCTTTCCTTAGTAGTTAATTCTTAAAACCGACAGGGATTCAGGGTCTAAAAACAAGGTGGGATCTTCGGCGTTCCAGTAGTCTGTTAGAAAATCATCAAAGCTGATTATTCTTCCAAGCCTATTGATGATGGGTTTTTCGGAAAAAGTGTAATATTTTTGTGTGCATTGGCTGCAATCTTTAACGTGCACTAAACCTCTGTTACTGGACTCAATGTACTCAACTCTTATGCCATTGGTTTCAACGGCCAGCTCCAAATATTGCGCACCAAAACTGGTTTGGCTGACGCTCAAAATACAAAATACACACAGTAAAAATTTCATTTTTATAATCTCCTAGTTAACGGTGCCGGCTTGTTCTAAGCCTTCAACCACTGTCCCCAGGGTTTGGCTGTTGTTGGCAAAACGAAATACAGCGCTGCAATCCCCTTCAAAAATATACGCCTTGGACTGACTCTCATTGTCTACGTTAAAGCCCCCCCTGGCCGCAGGCGCATCTTTAATGTATGACCAGCTCACGTCCAGAGCAGACTTGGGCGCATGAGTGGCATATGCCTCTGTTAATGTGTCAGTTAACTCGTATGGCGTATTGCTCACCATGGAAGTAATCAACAAATTACGACCTGCACCGCCGTTATCATTAAAAAAGCGCACTTCGGCTTCCTGTTCGTTGCGACACTCTTGATGCGTTAAGGTGCTGAACAGGCTGTTGGCTACCATCTTGGCTTGAATGGCGCTGCCTTCCAATGCGTAAGCGGCCACCAGCGTAATAATGGTCAATAATATGAGAGAAACGATGAGTGTGGAGCCCTGTTGATGTTTCATTGTTGTCTCCTAGTTTTCTGCGGCGGTTTCAATAGCATTGACCAGCGGAATGGTATTACTAAAAATATTGCGCAAATTACCATCGTTAATGGTGAGGTATGGAGCGTCTAGCAGGCTGTAAATTCGCTCTTTTTTTGTGGTGCTCACCTTATTGCTATCGGCGGCATCTAGGCTGGTGGTTAGTAGTGCAATGCGAATACTGCGAACATTTGGCAGTAAACTTTCAGCTATTAGCTTGTCTACGCTCACATAGCGGCCGGCGTCTTTGGCGTTCATATTTAATGCAATTCCCACTTGAAACTCCATGGACTCCACATTGTTGATAATGGTCACTGCATTATCATGCCAAGCATTTGCGCCCTTATCATAGGTTTGGCAACGCAGTTCACGATTATTGGCGGCGGTGGCACTTACCCAGAAAACATTCACGTAATACTCGGTGGTATCGCTGCCTTTCACTATGGTACCTGTGCAGGAGCGGGCTTCTTCACCTGGGCTCACATCAAAGGGGATGCTTAATCGGTCGCCGCGTATGTTGCCCGGATTATTGGCGCTGCAGGCTGAAGCCTCAGGGTCAGCAGCGCACGAAATAAAACCAGCGTTACCGGCCCGGCCATGGGGGACAAATAGAAAGGGTAAACTTTGCTGAGTATAGTCTTCTGTATAGCCTGCCTGGCGAATGAATTTAGTTAGGTACTCCATGGCAAAGCGTCCAGTTTCTTGGTTTTGCGCTAATGAGTCCGATAACGCTACACTTCGATTGGTGGTGATGAATAAATTCATCAACCCGCCCATGACAATCAAGCCAATCAAAGAAGCGATCATCAGTTCAATAAGAGTAAAACCTCTTTGATTCCTCATTAATTAAGCTCCACTACGGATGTGAAGGTATTTTTTTGTATACGTTCACTGGCCTTACTACTGGCTTGGGTGATACGAGTATCCCAAGTGAGCGTTACATCATACTGAATGCAATCAGGGGTGCCTGCGGAGGTACTTACTCTGGGAATGGTACGGCTGCAAGAGGATACGAGTCTTGGATTGAGAATAAAGTCAGAAGGGCTGTCATAAATGTTGCTGGCAATACCACATACAGTGATCCATTTATCAAAGGTGGCCATCTCGCTTGGCACGCAATCTACGGCAGACACTTCAGCCCCACTTTTATAATACTCGGCACAAATTTTTGCCGGAGGGTTATCACAAAAGGTGGCTGAAGTAGTGGCTAACTCATAGTCTCCACTTCGACCCCCTTCGGCATTAGAGCGAATACGGCCCACAAAATCTTGCACTATCCACATGGCTTGTGATTGCTGGGCGCTGTCTTGGGTGCCTTGAATAACTCGCATAAGTAGAATCCCCAAGCCAGAAACCCCGATGGCGATGATGACTGACGTGACCAATACTTCAATTAGGGCAAAGCCACTTTGCTGTTTGTTTATGGACATGCCGCGACCCTTTTTTGCAGAATACCTGAGAGTAAGACGGTGTAGGTAATAGAACCAGCAGAGCAATTGTCGGGATAGGATAGTACAAATGTGCCTAATGTCCTTGCCTGACCATTGGGCAAAATTTCAAATACTGTGGTGCCATCAAAAGTTGCGCTGCTAAAACTAGGGTCACCAGCTAAGGCGGGAAAGGTACGAATAACCTCATTAGTAGTCGTGACGCCATCATCATCTACTATTGTATATTCTAGGCTCCAGCCTTGAGACCAATTACTGCTTGCGCTGGTGGGTTGTACACGTACCACCGCATTGCGGTTAATCGCTTCAGTGCGAGCCAATTTTATGCTTCGCTCAAAAAATTTACCTACTTCGTTAACGCTTTTACGCTCGAATAAGCCCTTCATGGTGGGCACTGCCACGCTCATCATAATGGCCAAAACCACCATGCTGACCATGAGTTCAATGAGGGTCATGCCCTTTTGATGTTTAATATTTGAGTTTTTCATGTATACAAAGTAACTGCTGGGAGCCTGAAAACCCTAATGAAACCGGACTAACGGTGGCTTTTCAAGGGCTCGAAGGGGGGCCAACAAGCCTGCTTGTGAGGTTGATCACAATTTAGGCCCCAGGGGAGGGATATTTTCTTTTTTTAATGAATATTAATGGCAGCTCAAAGGAGCGACTGCGGCAAAAGGAGTGCCACGACTACTGAGGTAGCTATTGGTACGTATGCGCCCCTGGAAATTAATCACCAACTGCTTGCCATAAATGCCTTTGCCTGAATCTGGGCAATACAAAAAAGTGGTAGCAGAACTAAAGGCGTGACCCATGGGGCTAAATTTAATGTAATTTGTAGAGCTTCTTTTTTTCTGCCAATAGCCCTGTTGGACCTCGTTACTGACAGAAAGGTACAGGGTTTCATCGGGGTCGAGCGTCAGGTTTCGATTGGTATCGGAAAATACGGTCAAGGGCTGATTCCAGTCACTCACACATTCGTTGTTAATGATGGGGCAGACGATGGTTTCTCTGGTTCTGTTTAAGGCAATAGTGCGAGCGGATATTAGGGCTGTTCGTAAAGAAGAGAGAGATGTTTTCGCGTGATGATTTTCTATCATACCGCCTAAGGCAGGTACTCCAACGGTAAGGATAGTCATTAATATAGCTGTGCTGACCATGAGCTCAATTAAAGTAAACCCTCTCATATTTATACCTCCATGTATAAATTGAAAATCAATCTTAATTGTTTGAGGGAGATATCTTAAAGAAGTAGAAGTTTGGCTTGCAGGGGGAAAAGGGCTTTGCTGTTGTGAGAGATCACCGAAAGGTGAAGTAAGCTCATGATTTGAGCTTACTTCAAAATGGCCAGTGGCTAGCCATTCATCACTTACTATTTACTTATTTAGCAGGGTATTTGGCAAACACTAAGCTTGCGTTAGTGCCACCAAAACCAAAGCTGTTGCTCATGACACGCTGCACGTCTTTATCAAGGTTTTCACGAATAATCGGGAAGCCTTCCGCTTTAGGGTCTAGGTTTTCAATATTGGCAGAGCCAGTTAAGAAACCATCGCGCATCATCAATAAGCTGAAGATGGCTTCGTGTACGCCAGCGCCGCCTAGGCTGTGACCCGATAATGGCTTGGTGGAGCCAATCAGGGGCATCTCGTTGCCAAAGACATTCTTAATGGCCCCTAGCTCAGTGATGTCGCCGGCAGGAGTACTGGTGCCGTGGGTGTTGATGTAGTCAATTGGGCCGGTACAAGTCTTAAGCGCCAGCTTCATGCAGCGTTCAGCACCTTCGCCAGACGGGGCAACCATGTCGGCACCGTCAGAGGTGGCGGCGTAGCCTTCAAGTTCGCCATAGATAGTGGCGCCACGCTCTAGTGCGTGCTCCAGTTCTTCAAGCACTAAACAACCAGCACCCGATGAAATAACAAAACCATCGCGGTTCTCATCATAGGTACGAGATGCGGTTTCAGGGCGGTCGTTGTACTTGGTAGATAAGGCGCCCATGGCATCAAACATCATGGCAAATGACCAATGGCTTTCATCACCACCACCGGCAAACATCACCTTTTGTTTGCCCATTTGAATCTGTTCGCACGCTACACCAATGCTGTGGGCACTGGTGGAACAAGCTGAGGTTACGCCGTAGTTAATGCCTTTGATTTTAAAGGCGGTAGCCAAAGAGGCCACAATGGCGCTGCCCATAGTACGAGGCACACGGTAAGGACCTACTTTACGGATGCCTTTTTCACGCAGGATATCCACACTTTCCACGATGTTTTCTGAAGAAGCACCACCGGCACCCATGATAAGGCCAGTATCTACGTTAGATACCTGCTCTTCAGACAAGCCTGAGTCGGCAACTGCTTCTTTCATGGCTATGTAGCTGTAAGCAGCGCCTTCGCCCATGAAACGGATTAATTTACGGTCAATGTGCTCTTTTACATCCAGGTCAATAATGCCCGATACATGTGAGCGGAAACCCATTTCTTTAAAGGTTTCGTTGTGGCCAATACCAGGCTTTTGGGCCTTTAAAGACTCAACCACTTCACCCTTGTTGTTACCCAGGCTGGAAACTATGCCCATGCCAGTAATTACTACACGTTTCATTTTTCATCTCCAGGGAACAGGCCAACTCGCAAGTCTTTACCTGAGTAAATTTCTTTACCATCTACGTACATGTAACCATCGGCGATGGCCATGGCGGTGCCACGATCAATAACGCGACGAATATGGATGTGATATTTTACTACTTTGTTAGTGGGCAATACTTCGCCAACAAACTTAATGGCGCCGGCACCCAGTGCACGGCCTTTACCTTGGCGGCCACCCCAACCTAGCCAGAAACCGACCATTTGCCATAAGGCATCAAGACCCAAGCAGCCAGGCATTACCGGGTCGCTTTCAAAGTGACAGTCGAAAAACCATAGGTCCGGGTTAATATCCAGCTCAGCGATGATTTCGCCCTTGCCATACTCGCCACCTTCGTTAGAAATGTGCAGAATGCGGTCGAGCATTAGCATTTCATTACGGGGCAAACGTATCATTTTATTGTGTTCAAACAGCTCGCCGTGAGCCGCTTTGACCAATTCTTCTTTGGTGTAACTATTTTGAAGAGTCATTACCTATCCTCAACGGTTTTTTGATGCTGCCACCTTACGTGAATGCTAGCGGCGGTATTTGACCTACTACACCAAAGAATTGACTTAAATGGCACAAATAGATGTAGGTTTTTGTAATATGTCAGCTAATTGGCCTAAGTCCTAGGGTAGTACTCAAGGATATGGGCAAAAAAGCGTGAAATAGCCAATATAAGGTTATTAAACAGGCATTTAGCCTGGATGTGCTGATGTATATCAGTCTATGTTCAGCTTTTTTAAACGGTAGCGCATGGAGCGGAAGCTCATGCCCAGTTGCTCGGCGGCGGCGGTCTTGTTCCAGCGGCATTGCTCCAAAGCCTGCATCAGTATTTCCCGCTCGGCATCTTCTAAATATTCTTCCAGGGTTTCCCCCGGCGCTAATTGATGTGATAGCTCCTGGTTGTTTTTAACCGGCTGATTTTTTTTAAGCAATAAATCATCAATTTCTATTTTTGGGCCATCAATTAAGGTAACGGCACGCTGTAGAATGTTTTCCAATTCCCGTACATTTCCCGGGAAATGATATTGTTGTAAGTGGCTTTGGGCGCTATGACTCAGCTGAGTTTGCGGTCTCTGCAATGACTCAGCGAAGTGCTGTAAAATGTGTTCACATAATAGCGGCACATCATCCAGACGCTCGCGTAAAGAGGGGACCTGTAGGTTGATGACATCCAGGCGATAAAACAAATCTTCGCGGAAGTTTTTATCGTCCACTTCCAGTTGCAAATCTTTGTGACTGGCAGACAAAATGCGTACGTCCACCGGCATTTCGGTCTCACTGCCCACTGGTCTCACTAGGTTTTCCTGAATGGCTCTGAGTAATTTAACCTGCATGCTCAGTGGCAAATCTGCCACTTCATCCAGGAACAACGTGCCACCATGGGCCGCTTGAAAAAAACCTTCTTTGTTGCCATTGGCACCGGTGAAAGCGCCTTTTTTATGGCCAAAAAATTCACTCTCCATTAAATCAGATGGAATAGCGCCACAGTTAACCGCGATAAATGGCTGCTCATTTCTGGGCCCAAGATTATGAATAGCGCGCGCCACTAACTCTTTACCGGTCCCCGACTCCCCGTGAATAAATACCGGAGCATGGCTGCGTGATACCTTGTATATTTGGCTATTGAGGCGCTCGATGGCTTGTGACTGACCGATGATACCGGGCACTTGAATGCTTTCTTGGGAAGATTCCTTTTGTTCATCCAGGCGTATGGCGTTTTGAATGATAGAGCGTAATTTATCCAGCTCCACTGGCTTTGATAAAAAGTCAAATGCACCGGTTTTCATGGCCTCAATGGCCACATCCATGCTGCCGTAGGCGGTGAGCATTACTACTGGTAAATTAGAATATTGTTGCTGAATATGAGATATCAACTCCATACCAGAACCGTCGGGCAGGCGCATGTCGGTTAAGCACAGTTGAAAACTTTGGTTGCTTAACAGTTCTTTTGCCTCGGTGACATTAGCAGCGCTCACAGGGGTTAAATGTAGGCGGCGAATGGTGATGGAAAGCAGCTCTAAAATATCTGGCTCGTCATCCACGATGAGAATATGACTCATGAAAATACCTGTAAAATAGTATGCTGAGGGGCCAGATGATTAGGTCCGTCATTTTTAATTATTCGCATGTGAATCATGCGTCGAACTTTAAATTTTGATTGTTGGCAAAGTCGCGGGCAAATAAAATTTCAAAACAGGCGCCGCTGCCTTTTTTATCATGATAACGAATTTCGGCATGATTGGCTTCGCATAGTTCCTTGACCAAATACAGCCCTAAACCATTGCCCGAAGCCGAGGTAGTATGGAAGGGTTCAAACAAATAATTCATTTCTTTTTGATCTATACCGGGCCCATGATCTTCCACGGTCATGACTGCCCACTGGTTCACCTTGCCCAGGGAAATGTAAATAGGTTTATCCAGGTTAACTTTGCCATACCGTACTGCATTGCTGCATAAATTCCATAACACCTGATGCAGTTGGCTGGGGTCGAAGCGAACATCCATTTCACTGCCGCTGAGCTCTATGGCGACTTGATGCTGCTGGGTGAAGTCAGAGATAAACTTTGCCAACCAGTGATTTAGTTGAATCCATTGGGTGTCCGAGCTACTGCGGCGGCTGATTTGCAGCACATTTTGAATGATGCTTTCCATGCGATTGCCGTGGTTTAGAATAATGTCACACAAACGCTTGTCATCAGGGTCTAATTGTTCACTTTCTTGCAATAGTTGTGAGGCATGGCTGATGGCATTTAACGGGTTACGAATTTCATGGGCGATGCTGGCAGCCATGCGAGCAAGAGAGGCGAGCTTAAATTGCTGGGCGCGCCTAGCAACTGTGCTTTTATCTTCCACAAAAACAAGAGTAGATAGGTCATCTATGGCGGCAAATGAAATGATAATGGATTGCACACTGCCATTGGGCTGGGGCACGTCCATGGACTCGTCGTTTTGCAGGTGATGCTCGTGCCAATATTGTAGGCGTTCAAACATGGGGTCATGAATGTGACTGGCCTGTTCTAGCCCCCCCAAGCGTTCGCTGGCAGCACGGTTGATGCGCAATATTTTCCCAGCATTATCCACCACACAAACCCCAGTGTGCATGCGATCAATAATTAGGTCGTTAAATCGAGATTCGCTGTAAAGTTTACTCTGGGTTTTGATGACGTTGCTTTGCACTTCAAGTAGACGAGTCTTTAGGCCTTGTATGATGAAAGATTCGATGAAAAACAAGATGCTGACAAAACTACCTGATAATAATCGGTCAGTTACCTGGTTATTAGAATGGATAAACGAGCTGCTTAATACCATGAGTGTGGCCATGGCGGCGATAAAGTAACCAAACCGTTTGTTGAGCATTAAGTTACCCAGGCCCACGCTGATTAACATGAAAATACTGATGTCGGGCTGTTGAGGTGCCACATAGAGCATGAGCATGCCTAAAAACAGAATCTCGGCCAGCAGGCTGGGTAAAAACATATCGGTTTGCTTGTGTTGTTGGCCGTGACTGCGCAATACGTTGCTTATGGCCAACGCTAAATACCCCGATAAAGCGATAGGCAGTAATTTAGGAATGGCTGGCTGCCACCAATGCAGCTGCTCTTCCAGAAAGTAAAACCCCAGAAATAAAATGGACAGTCCCAGTGTGAAATAACTGTATAGATGGAACGATGGCTGGCGCTCGGGTGAGGGGCTCATTAAGGGGTATCCGTACAAATAGCTTAAAATCTTGCTGGTTTACTGGGTGAATTTAAAATATTGGCGTGCAATAAAGATTGCTCCCAACATGCAATCCTCGCACAATACGGCTCTTTAGGGGTTGGAAGCAAGGTTGTAATGGTGTCCGAGCAAAATCTTAAAGTCTGTTTAGCGCAATTAAATTTATTAGTGGGCGATATTTCAGGCAATACCCAGCGGGTTATCGAGGCCAGTGGACAAGCCATAGAGGCAGGTGCCCAGGTTATATTATTTCCCGAGCTCACCCTCACGGGTTACCCCCCTGAAGACTTGCTACTGCGCCCAAGCCTTGAGCTGCGCATTACTCAGGCACTGGATGCCATCAAGGCGTCCCAGCTAGCTATTCATATTGTGGTGGGTTATCCCAAGGCCGTTAATGGCCAGCTGTTCAACATGGCGGGGGTGTTCTTTGAAGGCAATTGTTTGGGCGAGTACGCCAAACAGAATCTGCCCAACTTTCAAGTATTTGACGAAAAGCGCTACTTTACCGAAGGGGTGGGGC
>Ga0209290_1000391_pt1 | contig 33743 bp, 32 predicted proteins | sample EN1Hudsemesocosm_2_FD_184632 | JGI IMG/M metagenome (GOLD analysis project Ga0209290, IMG submission 184632) | Methane-oxidizing microbial communities from mesocosms in the Hudson Canyon - EN10B Hudson Canyon (SPAdes) (version 2) | ecosystem: Environmental > Aquatic > Marine > Cold seeps... | reverse complement strand
TTTCTGTCCCTCAGATTTTATGGCGAGCTGCAATTCAGAAAGCACGCAAGAAGTTTGCGGCATAAACTTGACCTCACCGGAGTTCACGCGCTAATGTCGCGTTTCCGGTGGCTTAACAGAAGCCTTACTTAAATCAAATAATTAGGCTTGGCTACTTGTCTTCTTCATGTAAATTGTCATTTAAGTTTATCACGAGCCTTAGCCAAGTAAACGCTGCTGATTGGAATGCCGTAACAGGGGGCGACGGGCGTGACTATCCTTTCACGCGCTACGAGTTTCTACAGGCTTTAGAGCTTAGCGGTGCCGTTGGCTGCCTCAATAACCAAAACACTGGCTGGCAGCCGCGGCACTTATTGGTATACCAAGACACTGACCTTATTGCTGTAATGCCCGCGTATCTGAAGCATCATAGTTATGGCGAATATGTTTTCGACCATGCTTGGGCTGATGCGTACCAACGCTATGGCCAAGCGTATTACCCAAAACTTGTAACTGCCATTCCTTTTTCGCCTGTCAGTGGGCCACGCATCTGTATTGCTGAGGACCAAGATCAACAGAAAATTAACGCAGCTATTGGCGACCATATTAAAGAATATTGCATTCAAGAAAAATTATCTTCATGGCACTTATTGTTTCCAACTGAAGCGTTTTCTAATCAGCTTAAAGCAGATTTTATGCAACGTACAGCGGTACATTTCCAGTGGTTAAACGAAGGTTTCACTAACTTTGAAGACTTTCTGGCGACCTTTAGCTCTCGCAAACGAAAGAACCTTAAAAAAGAACGTCAACAAGTGATTGACCAAGGTATTACTCTAGAAGTATTCACCGGACGAGATATTCCCCCAGAAATTTGGGAACAGTTTTATCACTTTTATCAAATGACTTACGCAAAACGCAGTGGACATGGAGGCTATTTAAGTAAAGCTTTCTTTCAAACATTAGCGGAAACAATGCCGGAGTCGATTGTTTTAGTGCTTGCTAAGCATGAAGGTGAATACATCGCAGGCGCCTTAAATTTCCGTGATCGCGACACACTATATGGCCGCTATTGGGGCTGCGTTCAAGAATTCAAACATCTACATTTTGAAACGTGCTACTACCAAGGAATCGATTATTGTATTCGCGAAGGATTAAAGCGATTTGACCCAGGCGTGCAAGGCGAGCATAAAATTCAACGTGGCTTCCGCCCTGTTTATACCTATTCTAACCATTGGATTGCTGAGCCCGGATTTAGAGACCCGATTAAGAATTTCTTAATCGAAGAAAAGACTTCATTACAGTCCTATCACGCAAGTGCCTGTGAGTATTTACCGTTTAAAGCCCCCCAAAGTTCAAATAAAACCTAGTACTGGTCGTGACAAAATAATTATATTTTTAACGGTTAGGCGCGACGTTTTCGAAACGCATATACACCAAGATGAGAAAATACTTTAAACGTTGAAAACCATTCACTTAAATTTTGCTTTGGTGGCTTACCATTCGCCATACGAGCAAGCTGGGCTTCGTACCAGCTCATATTCAACAGTACCATTCGATCAAGTGATGGAAATCCTGTGGTAAGCACTCTAAGGGTAATATTAAAATTCTTATCTGCCAATGCCTTGTTTGGTACATTTGGGTCAACAGCTAATGGCCGAGCAAGTCCGATCATATCGGTTGCTCCGCTCTTCAGCGCTTCATTCATGCCATCTGTTGAACGAAAGCCTCCAGTTACCACTAAAGGCACTTCAGTGACGGCTCTTGCCTTCTCAGCATATTCTAGAAAGTAAGCTTCACGTTTAATCGTGCTTGCTTTTTTCTTTACGCCATCAGCCATCGCAGGAGCCTCATAAGAGCCGCCTGAAATCTCGATAAGATCGATACCTATGTCACTTAATCGTTGTATCACTTGCATTGATTCTTCTTCGGTAAACCCTCCGCTCATAAAATCTGCCGAGTTAAGCTTAATACCGACAGGAAAATCCTCACCGACGGCTACACGTATTGCTTTATAAATTGAGATCAGAAACCGCATACGATTTTCTAATGACCCACCCCATTTATCTTTACGTTGATTATGACGCCCAGATAAAAATTGGTTTACCAGATAACCATGCGCACCATGTATTTGAACGCCTGAAAAACCAGCCTCTTTCGCAAGGCTCGCACTGGTTGAAAACTGTTGAATCACACCCAGTATTTCATTCTCAGTTAACGCTCTTGGGCACTTAAAGTTTTTTTGTAAGTCACCCTCCAAAGGTAAAGCTGATGGCGCTAACGGTTCACCACTAATAAAGCTAGGTACTTGTTTTCCTGGGTGATTAAGCTGCGCCCAGAGTTGTGTGTTATTGGTTGTTCCTGCTTGAGTCCATGCTTTAAATTTTGTAAGGTCACTTTGCGCATCTAGCACCACATTTTTAGGTTCGCCTAATTGTCGGCGATCAACCATCAAATTTCCCGAGATGGCTAAACCAATCCCGCCTAAGGCCCACGTTCGATATAATGTAGCAAGTCCATCAGTCGGGTTATGGTCACGATCCGCTAACTGCTCACTCATCGCTGACTTAAAAAGTCTATTTTTGACCTGGTAACCATGACTCAAGCGCAACGGCGTCTCAATCATCACGTCATTTGTTTGATTATCAGATTTTACATCAATCTCTTTTTCAGGGCTGAAAATTTCAGTCATGTGGTTTCTCTTTCATTCTGTTTTATAAGTTAAGACTCTACCGCGAGCATTTGAGCACGCTGACGACTTACTTCTGGATTGTTGCAGGTAATTGGGCTGGCACCAGCCTGAGTAAAGCACCCATTGCAATAAGTGCATATAGGGCCAGGTTTATCTTCTTTTAGATGCCGATATAAATAAGGGTCTGCCAGTAAGCCTCGGGCAACTGAAACCATGTCACATTCGCCATTATTCAAGGCTGAGCTCATGGTTTCCTTATTAACAAAGCCTCCCACACAAATAACCGGCACGCTGAGTGCTGCAGTAAACTGTTGCGCATAACTTAGATTAAAGCCTTCACTAAAGCCTGAAACTTTATTAAAAATCAGGTCAATTAATGGCGCGAATAGTTTCATCGCCACACGGCGATGCCATGCAAAAGCTCGACCAGCTCCTTTCTCTAGCATAACTTTTGTAAATCCTTTCCAGTGCCCTCGTTCAAAGGACGTACAGGACTCATAATGCCCAGCTGAAACCTCAACAGCGTCAACACCTTCTTTCTCCATCCTAACGGCAATATTAACGAGCTCTTTCGTGCTTAACCCTTTTCTGAACGGTAAATCATCTGTGCCATTTAACTTTAAAATCAGCGGGTAATCATCACCTACACGTTCACGTATCGCACGATACAACTCAATTAAAAAGCGTAAGCGATTTTCAAACGAGCCTCCATATTGATCTTTCCGCCGATTCGTATGGGGCGTCAGAAACGAACTGATCAAATAACCATGCGCCGCATGTATTTGTACCCCATCGATACCCGCTTTTTTACACCGCTCTGCCGCATCAGCAAACTGAACGATTGTTTCTTTAATTTCATCAACCGACATCGATCTTGGTTTAACACCCAACGAAGGTTCATAAACTGCCGAAGGTGCCTGCGCATCCGTTCGGCCAACCGGACCAGGGATTGCTTGTCGGGCAGTGTGGTAGATTTGTACCATAATTTTTGAATCGTATTGATGCACGGTATTTGCTAACCGTCTTAGACCTTCAATTTTATCATCTGCATCAACACTAATTTGGTGAGGTACACCACGAGAATAATGATTATAACTTGCAGCACCGGTAATAATTAACGGCGTACCGCCCTGCGCAATCTCTTGATAAAACTGAATAAAGTCATCCGTAATATAACCATCTTCGGTGCATAAGGTTTCAACGGTAGCTGATTTAGCGATTCGACCTGAAAGCTTTAACTTACCAATATATAGAGGCTCAAATAAGCTAGTTTTTAATTGTTTTTGGGGCATTACTTACTCCATATTTCACTGTAAAGGTAATCACATATTGCAAAAAATACTGCCGTTACTTTTTACTACTATTCCGCTTTTAATTCGGCTTCAAGCTTTGGCCTAAGTTCATCCGTCATTGACCAGATAAATTTTGCTTTTTCTGGTTTATACCCAGCCAAAAAAAGTAGATCCAAGTATGTGTAAAATGGCAATAAGATGAAATAAATTGGATTTTTGCTTTCAAATAATTCTTTAAAGTTTTCTACTGCATCGTCGATGCCTTTTTCAGCAATGTTATGCCCTATAAATACCTGAACAGCCAATGAAAAGAATGTTAAAAAGACGCCCAAAGCGACCATTAAACCTGTACTTCCCTGCAATAGTTCCATTACCAAGGCACATAGAGGATATGTCAACGCATAGGCGCCCGTCACCAATATTGCTGCTCCGACATCCAGCATGGCATAAATCATAAAAACCACACAAAGTAGCAGCATCGCTACATCTACTTGCAAAGAAAAAACACTCACCCCGGGCACCTGAAACGGAAAGAAGATTAACAACAAAGCCCACGCATTCACGATCGAGAAAATCGCATGTAAGAAAATATTTACAGGGTCTCTATGAAACGCGAGATGAATGCCCATACGACGCTTCCACTCAAAGGGCCCTAAGTCAGATTGTTTATTTACCTTAAGACCATATTTATTTGCAATGGCTTTCATGCCTTCCATATTTGACCTCTACACTTTTGTAAAAACAGTTTTTATTTTTTATAACACCAAGCTGATAACAGGATATGCCCTGTTACTTAATTCGCCCTAGCAGGCCATCCTTTAGCATCACCCAATCCCCCATAAAACTATAAAAAGGATATTTGAATGTGGCGGGTCTATTTTTCTCAAAAAAGAAATGTCCGATCCATGCAGGCCCATAACCTAATAATGGCAACCATAGTAGTAAAGTAAATTGTTGGCTCACTAAGCCGTAAGCTAATAAACTCAACACAGAAAGGCTGCCAATATAATGAAGCCGCCGGCTAATTTTGCTGCTATGTTCCGAGAGGTAAAACGGGTAAAACTCTTTAAATGAATTAAACTGTTTAGCTTCATCATTCATAATTTTTTCCTTCCTATTAAACATTATATTTATTGTTGTTCATTTATGAGGCATGCCGCGACGCCAAAAAATCTTGCATGGCCTGCTGGGTTGTTTGAGTCGGTTTATAAGCTAAAAATTGCTTAGCCGCATCGATATTCAAAGTCATAGAATTCGCTAGCACTGAAATAGGTACCGGTAATAGCCTTGGTTCATTTTTTAACTTCAGAGCTCTGCAAACTTTCTCATTCAATTTAGCTAAGCCCATCACCAAAGAATAGGGTAATTTTTTGCGTTTGGTGCTTATATTCAGCGACACACAAAGATTATCAATTACATCCCAAAGTTTATCGGGGTTACCATTACTAATATTATAAGCACGCCCCATAGCTGCTTCTGGCACAGAGAAACAATTTTCAATTAGTGCTAATAAGTTATTCACCGAGGTAAAATCAACCAAATTAGCGCCATTGCCAATTTGTTTTAACAAACCTGATTCTTGTAAATTTAGTAAGCGGGGAATTAAATTATTATCGCCGGCACCAATCACCATTCGTGGCCGTAGTGAAATCGTTTGCAGAGCGGTATTGTGAGCCTGATGAACTAATTGCTCTGCTTCGTATTTCGTACGAGCATAATGATTTGAAAAAGTGGCGGGTAAATAAGCCTCATCAATATTAAGCTGATGTGTAAAGTTCAAATAAATACTCGGTGACGAAATATTAATAAGGCGCTTCACGTTATTTTTTTGAGCAGCCTGTATTAAGTTTTTCGTTACCATCACATTGGCGAGATAGTAATCACTGTACTCACCCCATGTGCCTGCTAAGCCCGCACAATGAACCACAATATCAATATCATTTGTTACTCTATCTGAAAATTCTTGATCCGCTAAATCCCCCTGAATCACTTTAATCGGATGATTTTGGAAATTTTCATTAATTGATGCATTCCGCCCAGTCACGACAATGGTATAGTCTGAATTGCTTGATAGCTTTTTTGCTAGACTTCCGCCAATAAAGCCTGTCGCACCAGTGATTAGAATTTTCATCCAATATACATCTCATTAATTAGTGACTTTCTTCAATGAGATATAGTTTAATCTGATTGAAGTAAATGTTTTTGACAACCTAGGCCAATCTTATGACTTTACAGACCAGCCCCTATGACCACAAATACTAAAAAGCTCAACACGCCAAGCACTTGGGCAAAAGCCATTGCTGACACATTACTTGAACAAGGTGTTGATGCGTCAGCTGTATTTGAAGAAGTAGGCATGGACTACAAATTATTAAAAGATAAAGAGGCTCGTTATTGGCAAGATAACATTACACAGCTTTGGCATAAATCTGTTGAGCTAACCGGTGACTCACTTATAGGCTTAAAAGTAGGCGCACATATTCATATGACATCTTACCCAACTCTTGGGTACTCATTGATGTCTTGTAGGAATTTGAAAGAAAGCTGTGAACGCCTCTTTCGATATCAACAACTACTAGCAGAAGGGTTTCACTTTAGCTTCCAAAAAGAAGAGAAAGCTTATTGCTTAACCTTTGATATTCTTCCTTGCCAATTAGCGCCCTCAATTCAAGCAATCGATGCCACTCTTGCTAGTTTTCTAACATTTATTCGATGGGTAACTGGACAGAGGATCATCCCATTAGATGCTCATTTAAAACGAGCAGAGCCTGAAAAAAGTCATGAATTTGAAGCTATTTTTTCCTGCCCGATTCAATTCAATAGCCATAGTAATTGCCTTTACTTTTCAGAAACCGACATGGAATTCCCGCTCCCTACAGCAGATGAAACAATCTCAAAAATTCATGATGCGAATGCAAACCGCTACCTTGAACAGTTAATAGGAGGAGAGTTTTCCACCAAAGTCAGGCATATCCTAATAGAAAATTTACCCAGTGGTGAACCAAAACAAGAACAAATTGCAATGCAGCTCAACATTAGTAGTAGCACACTAAAAAGAAGGTTACTGACCGAGAATACTAATTTCAAAGCCTTGCTAGACAATACCCGACAACAACTCTCAGTCGCCTACCTTGAAAACAAAGAATTAACACTCACCGAAATCACCTATTTATTAGGTTTCTCAGAAAATAGTGTGTTTAATCGCGCCTTTAAACGATGGAAAGGCATATCACCTAAGCAATGGCAAAGAAACACTGAAAGTAACGCCCCCTTAGACTAACCTGCACAAAAATAAGTTTATATTGAAAGCCGTTTCTCCCAATGTTTTAGCGACCGACGTCACTATTGAGATCTTAACTTTTATTACTAATAAGAAATTGGACCATAAAGTCACTAAGTCGACCTAACAAGTCAAAACACCTACCTGATTTTTGTTTAGCATAACGAAAAAATAATCAGGACTTAATTATTATGAGTACCCACACTCACCTTCAAAATGATGATATTTACTTTAAACGAGTAGCAGGCTGGACGGCAATTCTTTCTATGCCCTTTGCTTTTTTAAGTACTTTTCTCAATACCTACTGGACCAACTTCAATCTACTGGCCTTCACATCACCTGAAATACTGCTTCAGGAAATGACGGATAGCCGCTGGCTAGTAACCACTTTTATGCTAGATCTTTTTGGCTATTATCTGCCATTGATTCCACTTGCGCTGTACATCCCTAAGCTATTAAACGCTGAGCAATCAGGACTGCTCAGGGTATTTACTTTCTCAGGGTTGGCTTACATTATTTGCGGCGCTATCGGTGCATCACTTTGCATTTCAATTTTGCCGAACCTCGCTGACAGTTATTTACATTCGAGCGGTGATGACAAACTGTTATACCTTACTGTTTTTTCAGCTTTTTTTAACGGTATATTCTTTGGTTTATGGGACTTACTTGACCCGATACTTTCAGGAATTTGGTGGATTGGAATAGGCTTTTATTTACAGCAAAAATGGAAAAGCCTTGGACGCGTCACCATAACCCTAGGTGTATTTTCATTACTCACCGCTGTCGGTTACATCGTCGGCAACCATGAGTTACAAGATGTAGGTCTGAATGTTTATCTGGGTCTAGCCCCTATCTGGGCTGCATGTGTAGGGTTCAAAATATTGAAGCATTAACTCAATAACGATAGCTATTTATGTAAATAGCTATCGTGTAAAGTAAAGCGCTAAGCTTTACGTTCAAATCATTCTCTTTAATACATCGTTTTCTTTCCCATCCAATAAACGATGTTTCGCAACACCCGCTAGATGTAAACTTAATAACACAACAAAAGACCAGGCTGTTATTGTATGAATTTGATGCGCAATCCCATTCCAGTATTCACTCTTCGGCGTAATGTCAGGTACTGAGAATAAACCAAATATATCGACGCCCTCAACATAGGCGTAAGTACTATTCATTAAATAACCAGACCACGTCATCGACAGCATCGCGACATACAAACCAATATGAACCAAGTGTGAAAGCTGATGCTCCCATTTCTTAAACCCTTCGATCGGAGAAGGTATTGGCCCTTTCGCACGAACAGGTAATCGAAGCAAAACTAATAACAGCGCTATCATGCCGAAGGCCTTATGTAAGGGGTACAGGTCATATTTGTCAACGGCATCAGGGTCGATATCAGCCATATAAAAACCAACGACTAACAAAGTCATGATGGTTGCAGCGGTTACCCAGTGTAATACTCGCAAAGGGCCTGAGTACTTATCAATATTATTCATGGTGTTCATGTTAACTTCCTGAATTTTATAAATGCTTATTGACCAGACTTAGTCGTGTGCGCGAGTACCTGTTCAACCATGGCCTTGACTCGGTCATTCAACGCGGCATTACGAAACTTTCCCTCTTCATCAAACGATTCATAAGCGGCGGGTACAGCGACCTGAGCAGGCACCACTAAACTACCCACACTTGTGAGTACATCACGTAAATGGCTTAAGCCTCTAATACCACCCAAGCCACCTGGCGATGCAGCCATAATACCTACGGTATATTTTGCATAGTTAGGCTGGTAGCTATCATCTTGAGCTGATCGAGATAACCAGTCTAGGGTGTTTTTAAGTACCGCAGATAACGAGCCGTTATATTCAGGACTGGCAATAAGTAAACCATCAGCGTCAGCAAATAAGCCACGTAAATCTTTCAAGGCAGCAGGAGTTGTGTGCTTCTCTAAATCTTCATCAAATAAAGGCAATGGGTACTCCGCTAAATCTAAAACGGTAACCTTGGCACCTAGGGCTTCAGCACTCGCCGCCGCAGCATTCACTAGCTGCTTATTCCATGAATCTTTACGTAGAGAACCAGCAAAGGCGATAAGATGAGTTTGTTTTGACATGGTTGTGCTCCTGAATTTGTTTCGATCAATAAAGTGTTCTATAAACTAATGAAGCTAGTTTGAACTATTTTTATTTGAACAAAAACAGAATAAATGCAAAGATTGTGTGCATACACGCACAGAACTTTGAAAAATTATATCGAGAATCAAACATGCCACATCACTCTAGCTGGGATGATATTCATATTGCTTATACCGTTGCTAAGCTAGGTACACTTTCAGCTGCAGCAAAGCAATTAAGTGTCCATCACTCAACTGTTTTACGCCATATTGATGCTTTAGAATTGAAGCTAGGCTGTAAGTTATTTCATCGTCACGCGAGAGGTTATAATGTAACGGAAGCGGGTCAATTGTTATTTCAAGAAGCACAGCAAACTCAAGAGCGCTTCGACCGCATGCTTGGAAAACTTGCAGGTAAAGATACGGAACTTTCAGGTACCCTCGTCATCACCTCAGTCTCAACTTTCTCACCAATTTTGATGCCGATTATTGCTGAGTTTCAAAACCTTCACCCCAATATACAAATAGAACTCGCTACAGATAGCCGTATTTTTAAATTGGAATATGGTGAAGCCCATGTCAGTGTTCGCCCTGGAGCTCAGCCTAAAGATCCTGATTATGTGGTTCAGCCACTACAAAAAACTAAATCGACCTTGTATGCGTGTGAGCGTTATTTAGATCGTTTCGGAAAAATGAGCTCTCTAGAAGATTTTTCAGGTCACAAATTTATTAGTGCCATAGCCCCCCTCAATAACATTCCAATGATGCGCTGGTTAAATGAACACGTAGATAAATCACAAATCAGCTTTCGAGGCTCCAGCTTTGATTCAATGATGGACGCTGCACTACAGGGTTTAGGTATTTCGCCCTTAGGTTGTAATATTGCACACACCAGAATGGGGTTAATTCAAGTACTCGCGCCACCAAAAGCGTGGGAGGGTGATTTATGGCTCGTGACGCACAGAGACATTCATCACAGCCCTAAAGTTCAGGCTTTTACTAAACTGCTTAAAAAGACGCTGATGTAAAATTATTAGAAGAGCCTCTGTATAAAGAACTGCCATACAAACATGGATTTTGACCAACTCCGAAATATTAACAAAGCTCTGCCATACCTGTACGCTCTTCGACCGGCATCCGTTTAATTCAAAATTGTTGCCGTGCGAGTAATCTCGATGGGTATTTCAATATCAAGCAGCTGCCGAGTAGTTTCATTAATTAATATTTTGGGGTTGGTCTTGGTATAGATAGGAATATTGCTTAACGCTTCACCTTTCATGTGTCGATCTAATATTAAGGCAGCCTCTCTTCCTAAATTAAAGTAGTCTGGAACCAATCCGAGTAGCACCCCTTCAGACACATACTCTTTAAGCGCACCTATACTTAAAATATCAATATTCTTAATACTCTGCCCTATTAGCCCTGCCTCAGATACCAAGTAGCTGTCCAATGGAAAATAGACTGCATCAATGCCATTCATTTGTTCACTTAATAGCTTCAAATTATCCTCAAGCATATGTTTCACGGGTGGGGACCTAAACTCTTGGATGTTAAAGTCACGGTCTTTAGCAATGGCTAATAATTCTGTTCGAATTAAGTCAGAGTTTTTTTCTCTAGGGTTGAAAAAAAAAGCTACTCTGTTTAGTTTTTTGATTTTTTGCGCATTCTCAATTTGAGAGCCCAAAGGGATTCTGTGGCTCACACCACTAAGCTTTTTTCCGGCTGATTCAATACTGTCCGCAATACCTGCGCCGACTGGGTCAGTCACAATATTAAAGATATGGGGAGTAATCGCATGATTAACCACTTTTACCATTTGAGTGGCGGTGGTGCCAAACGAATAAATGTAATCATAATCGTTTAAATAAGGCACAAGATCAGTACGTAATTGCGTAGCAAGCTCAGTACGATTTTGAGCTGCATTTAGAAAAGTATAATCCGTAATATAACCTAAGTCAGACAATGCTTGCTGAAAACCTAACTCTGCATCAGTCATTCCTCGCCATAAAACCATGGCGACGCGTATTTCTTTAGCGCTAGCGGAAACGACTCCGATTTGAGACAAAATAATAAGTAAAATACAAAGTGCATTTTTCATTCTATTCCCTCTTTTTCTTTTAATTAATTCCTTTAATTAAATCGAAGTATAGTTCATGGGACATAAAATACGACTAAGTATTCAAATAACTTACTGTGAGAATTGGCAATATTTCCTAGCAAAGTCGATTAATTCAAGATCTTCCGTTTCTAACATAAACTGATGATCTTCGAATGCAGCAAGCGGTTCGCCTGATAGACCAGCGTTTGACTGAGCCTTCTCTAAATAACAATACTGTTCATCTGGGTAAGATAGATTGTCCGGTGCATAGGTTTTTCCTGTTACAACGTATTCACCCGTTGAAATTAAGGTGCGATGAAAGACTGTAAAAGAGGTATCAATAAAAGGTTTATCTTTTAATGTCGGAGATTCCTTTTCAGAAATAAGCGCTAATGCATCTGAAGTACTTCGATTCAGAACTGGCGAACTGCCAATAACTTTTGATGCCCCCACAGAAGGAGTGGCGGACGGATAATACATCCAAAAAATAATCGCCACAGCAACGGCCACAACAGATAAACTTGTCGCTAAGTGCATGATCATTAAGGTGCGTCGAGAGCTACCCTCATAACGATATAACTCTGAGAGTTCAACACGCCGATCAACCTCAGTGTCAATCGCTCGATTCATCGCCTCATAGTTATGAGTGATATAATCATGAGGGCGCTGATCTTTCAAAATGTTTTCGGTTTTTTTACCTTGAGACAGACCTCTATTTGAATCATTCATCCCGCGTCTCATTCTTATTTTCACTTGTTTTCTTTTCAGTTTCTTGCTCTTCTAGATCATTCGCGTCAAAGGCATTATTTTTGGCCAATTTAAGTAAGGACTGGTCTTGTGTATATAGAGGGATATGCACGATTTCTTTTCGTATCACTTCAACGGGTATTTCAACTTTAACAATTTTTTCAATCGCTATTTCTTTGATGACTACTTTTTCAACTTCTTTGATAATTGGCTTACGCTGAACTCGACGCCAATAAATCACCAAGCGACGAAAGCTATTGTATGACTTCTTGGTAAGCGATGATAAATTGTCTCTCGGGCCAACTTGATCATCGATATACGGGTCACGAATCACATAGGACGCAAACGCTAATAAAATGCCTGTAACGGCTATCAGCATAGCCAAACTTCCAAACCAAAGTGTCGCGATCACCATCACATCTTTACGGTCCAAATCGGCAGCAGACTCTTTACTAAACCACCACTGCGCCATTCGATAAACCTGATTATCGCCCACCTTTACATTCACTAAGTTTCGTAAGACAACCCGCTCGTTTTTCTTTTCAAAGATAGTTTGATCGAAGTTAGCAATCAATTCTTCATTTTTAGCCAGTTTGCTAAATTCTGCTTCACGAATCGCCTCATTGTCTGACTGCTGATCAGCAAATTTACGCTCCATGCGGGTCAATTCTTTCATATGATTTTTAATCACATGTTCAACGTCCTTCTCTCTTGCGCCTAAACTTTTATTCATCGTAAGCGAAAGGTCTTGGATTTCTTTATTGAGCCTATCAATGCGCTTCTGGTAACGGTCTTTCACCGCTTCAATATCGTTATTGTAACGAGTTCTTAAATTCGTCTGTCGACCTGAATCACTTAATTGATTTAACTCGATCCGTAGTTTTTCTACTTTTCGCTCTTGGTCAGATACAATTTTATTCTGACGTTCACGAACATTCGACTCAGAAAAGTAACCGGCATCTGCTATTAATTTTTCACGCTTTTTTCTGAGTTCTTCTAAGTAGCCTTGCTCTTTCGCCAGCTGTTGTTGCTGACTACGACGCTGGGTATTCAGCTCTGACACCGAATTTTTCGTCATCTGACTCGAAGCATCAATCAGTCCATCTAATTCACGCTTTCGATCAGCACGCTGGCTATCTACTTGCTTCCGACGATCAGCGATTTGATCCGCCAAACCTCGAATATATTCCGTTTGAGTCGCTGCCCTTAAGCCCTGTATTCTGTCTTGAATAGTGTCAGCCTGACGGCTGCGTTCTTCAGAGATAATGGCATGCCGTTTACTGTAATCGGCTTCGATGCCTGGCGCGGTTAAATTTGCTAATATTTCACGCTGAGAAGCCAAGGGTTCGATTTCTTCCTCTACAGCGATTAGCTCTTTTTTATGTTTATCAATCGAGTAAATCAAGGCATGGAAGTTTCTTTCAAAGCCATTAAGTGCCGATTCAAAGGTAATAAAAGCGAGAAAAACGAGCGATGTGCCAAAGATAATTTTCCACTTAGTATTACTGGTTTTATACGTTGCACCAACAAAAGGAATTTTAGTAATTTCAACAATCGCCACCATAAAAAACGGCATCATTGCGATAAACACATTGGTGTAATCACCAAAACCTAAACCGTTCTCACGATTGGCATCAATTTCACTAAAAGAGGTGATACCCTGCATGATCGATATCGCGAAGCCAATAATCACGGCACAAATTTCGACTGCCCATGCGAAGAAAATAAGCTTCTTACCGATACTTTCCCGCTCTGGGCTAACTTTAGGATGAACTATTTGCGATACGTCAGGTGATACAGTGGTCATTACACAATCCCGTTATTCTTGTTATGCTACTTTTAACTTTAATGCTTTACGAACTCAACGCTCCGATTATCACTGTGCTGGCAGTCTGAGTAAATATACATTTCACGATTGATCGGTTCAGTTACTCAAATATGATAAAAACATTATCACTTCTTACACATCTACTTTTTACCATTAGTCTTGTTGGATGTAGCAACCTAGAAATTGATGAATCCATTTCAGAAGATGAAATTACCAAAGACACTCATACATTTACCGATCATACCCTTACCAATCAAAAAGCCTCGAAGCGACCTGAGCCAAGTGTACTATTCAATCAGCCACAACCAAAAGTTTCAACTCAAGACCAACTACCATACGACAAAAAGCTTGAAGAACTTCCCAGCGAAGACTCTACAGCTCTTTTTAACAAAGCATTAGAAGAAAAACACTATATTGAAACGCCAACCAAAGACCCTACTTTAGGCAGTCAATCCAGCGAACATGAAAATGAATACCGCCCTAAAACATTAAACCAAAATACAACTAAAGAAGATAAACATAGTGAAACCAGTGCCACTCGACCCCCAGCAGCAAAAGCTCAAACGTCTAACACTCAAGCATCCAGTGCAGCGTCAAAACAGAATAAACCAAAAAAACAAAATCAGCAGTCTGCGCACAAACCCAGTTCATCGCAAAAAAACACAACAAACAGCCCCCAAAACAAACGAACAATAGCAAAAAACAATGATTCAGACTTAGGTACAAAAAAAGCCCAACAGCAAAAAATCGAAGCACAGACAAAAAAAGAATCAACGAAGGGAAAAGAAAATACTCTCACCACAAAAAAGACTAATCAGGGGATAAAGGGAGATATTTCAGAAGATACTAAACAAAGCAATGATACTAACCCTAGCACCCTAAACAAAAATGACCATGGGCATTCTGCAGCCACAAATACAGATCACAATGGTCGTCATGCAGCGAACAATACACACCATCATGACCAACACCCTCATTCTGAGACAGAGCAAGACCACCCTCATGCGTTAAAAAAGAAAACGAAACGGCATTGGAATATGCAACGAATGATCAGACCTAAGGCAACAGAACCTTAGCCTTATTCATTAATAATTTGTGAAGCTTAATCCGTCATGTCTTTTAATTCTGAAGGTGTTTGGCCGGTCCAACGCTTAAATGCACGAGAGAATGCTGCGGAGTCAGAAAAACCTAGTAAAAAAGATACTTCAATGAGCGGCAAGCTATCATCTTTAATATATCGAAGCGCTAATACTCGCCGCGTTTCATTCAGAATATCAACATAATTCGTACCTTCATCGTCTAATCGACGCTGTAAGGTCCGATTACTCATACATAGCTCTTTTGCGACAACTTCTTTCGTTAGCTCACCCGACGGCAAATGATTCACAATTAAATCATGTACCTTACTGACCAAATCACTTCTTTGGTGTTGATTAAGATAATTCTGCATAACGCGGTCATATATGTGAGCCAGCTCTTTGTTTCCAGATGGCAAAGGGACTTCCATGACCTCACTAGGGAGAATGATATTATTGTGTGCGGCCGAAAAGTTTACCGGGCACCGAAAATACTCATAATATTTACCGGCACAATCAGGCTTAGGCCGCATCAAATTAACTTCCACGGGATCCAGCGCTTCACCGTAGTTAAAACGACAAATATGCAGCCAGATAGATATCGATGCATCGACCACCAGAGGAAAATCGCCCGACAAATGATGATAAGTGTTTTGCTTCAACAAAAAACCTTTATCTATTGGAGTAAGTTCAAAACTTGATTCATCAGAGACAACTTTTTGGTAACGTACAAACCTTTCTAGTGCAATACGCAAGGTGCTACTCGACAACATCGCATACCCCAATACACCAAATGTAGCAGGGTGCCATAAATTCGGAACTTTTAAACCGGCACTAGGATCATCAATCTGACGCTCAGCACAACGCCATAAATCATCACAATCCTGAAAACTCATACGAAACCTGGAGTCCTCCAACTGCCCCCTGCTTAGCCCTTTTGCTTCAGCGTATTCAGCTGGATTTTTTCCGTAAAGCTCCATCAGCCGCCACGCCATTAAAGCAATCGATGCCACGATCGTATTTTCCATAGTGTCCATTCCCATTTCAAATATATGGCTTCAAAAGTACAACGATTGTCCTCAAAAGACAAGATCACCGACTCTCTCTCTATTAACATTTATACCAAGCGATAACAGCCTATGAGGACAACATTATGAAATACAAAGATACCAGCGGCGAAGTAAAATTTTGGTTAGAAATGATTGAGTGGTGGCATTCAAATCAGCTAGGCCCAGTCCCTTTACGTATGGAGCAAGCATTAGCGCTAGCTCATGAAAAAGACTACCACTTTGAACCCTCTTCAAAACTAATCGTTCACCCCATTAGTTAATGGGGTCGTAAATCAACACAGAAATAACAGGAGAAATAGATAAATACTTGATGAAAAATTGGCTCGTAAAAACACTGGATTGGCTCAAGCAGTCAATCCATCATTTTCTTCAGATGATAAATTAATGACATACCAAAGTAACGATGCAGGAGATTGAATATGAGTGTTAACCAGAAAACCAACGACAACCGACTCACGGCTCTATGTATAAATGTACGAGCTAAAAATCATTGTGAGTATCTGATTCGAAGCCTTGTGCCGAATTAATAGATCTAGATATTTAAGCGCGTTCTACATACCCCATTATGGGAAGTTTAACCCTGAACCACGTTTCAAGAGGCTAATACTATGGACCATCCACAACTAAATAACCAAGGTAATTTCTACAAAAATGAAATAGGCGCTAATATTATGAAAGCCGATAAATTCAAAGTTCTATATTTAATTGATAGTAACTCTACGTTTCCAAAATCCTTTATCACTGAAGGAAAAGATAAACAGGACGCAATCGGCAAGTGCCGTTCAAAATGCGGCGCTAAATTTATTATTAGGGTGTTTAATCATTAATTCTTCAACAAAGAAAGCCTTGCCCATAATAAGTTAAAATCGTTGGTTTTTGGCTATCTAATAGGTATTCAGCATAGTAAAACTAATCTAACGTAAGGAAAGGCTTTCATTCAACTATCAAATATTTCACGCATTGTTATCGGATGTTTTACTTCCAAGTAAATTACTTAAATACATCTGGGTTCATTCATGAAAATACTAGTAACAGGCGGAGCAGGCTTTATCGGCTCAGCTGTTGTACGCCTATTATTAACAATAGAAAGCCTCTATTGACCGCTTAGTAGGGTATGGCACTAAACCTATGGTTTACCCGTTATCATTACCAACTCCTCAAGCATGGGCATGCGCCATAAAAGCACCAATAAATTGCCCTATTAATCAATTAATATTCCCGTCTTATGCTAAAGCACTTAGTTCCTAACGTTGATATTTATGCCCACAACCATTATTTACTTGAATCTCCGCCTCCTCTTTGCTTATATGGCCTATATTTCTGCAACAGGTAAAAAAAATGAAATCGACGTTGGCGTTAATTGGCCGAGAAACCGAACTATTCAAAACAGATTTAGAAAAATATGAGAAACAGTTACAAAAAATCGTCTCAAACTCACGCTTTCTTGTTTTAGGTGGAGCAGGATCAATTGGCCAAGCGGTGAGTAAAGAGATTTTTAAACGCCAGCCTCAAAAACTTCATATTGTCGACATTAGTGAAAACAATATGGTTGAATTAGTTCGTGACATCCGCAGTTCATATGCTTACATCGAAGGTGATTTTCAGACGTTTGCTCTAGATATAGGCTCAATTGAATATGATGCATTTATCAAAGCTGACGGTGAATATGACTATGTTTTAAACCTTTCTGCATTAAAACATGTACGTAGTGAAAAAGACCCCTTCACCTTAATGCGCATGATTGATGTCAATGTTTTCAATACCGAGAAAACCATCAAACAAGCCGAAGCCAAAGGCGCTAAAAAGTATTTTTGTGTTTCTACAGACAAAGCGGCTAACCCAGCTAATATGATGGGTGCATCCAAACGAATTATGGAAATGTTCCTCATGCGTCGCAGCTTGGACATTGACATTTCAACCGCACGATTTGCCAATGTGGCCTTCTCAGACGGCTCCTTATTACACAGTTTCAATCAGAGAATTCAAAAACGACAACCCATCGTCGCCCCCAATGACATCAAACGCTACTTTGTGACCTCACAAGAGTCAGGCCTATTATGCTTGATGTCATGTATTTTTGGTGAAAACAGGGATATATTCTTCCCGAAACTCAGTGAATCTTTGCATTTAATCACCTTTGCTGAAATCGCGACCAAATATTTACGACAACGTGGTTATGAACCTTACCTTTGTGCATCAGAAGATGAAGCTAGACAACTCGCTGCAACGCTACCTGAACAAGGTCAATGGCCCTGTTTATTTACCACAAGCGACACCACCGGAGAGAAAGACTTCGAAGAATTTTTTACCGATCAGGAAACGCTTGATATGGCACGATTCGACAATTTAGGCATCATTAAAAATGAAGCTAATTTTGACGAAGCGCTCCTTAAGCACTTTGAAACGGAAATCAATTCTATGAAACAAGCTGGCTCATGGGATAAACAGCAGTTAGTATCTCTGTTTTTTAATATGATTCCTGATTTCGGTCATAAAGAAACAGGAAAATATCTTGACGGAAAAATGTAGCAGGTCTTTCTCATGATCCAAAAATTAATTCAGTTTGTACAAGATACATATCAAACGCAGGAATTCATCCCGCTACATGTGCCTACTTTTCAAGGGAATGAGAAAGCCTACGTACTTGATACCATTGACAGCACCTTCGTCTCCAGTGTCGGAAAATATGTCGATCAGTTTGAACAAAAAATTGAACAATTTACTCAATGTAAAAAAGCAGTGGCAACCGTAAACGGCACTGCCGCACTACACACAGCATTGTATATGGCAGGCGTTAAGGCTGGTGATTTAGTCATCACTCAAGCTTTAACGTTTGTCGCTACCTGCAACGCGCTTTTTCATATGGGAGCAGAGCCCATTTTTGTAGATGTTTCCAAAATAAGCCTTGGTTTATGCCCCAAAGCGACTGAGGCTTACCTAGCGCAAAATGCCGAACTCAATAATGAAGGTCACTGCGTTAACAAACAAACCGGTCAGATCATTCGCGCAGTCATCCCAATGCATACCTTTGGCCACCCGGTTGAATTAGATGAACTATTTGCAGTGTGTCAGCGCTGGAACTTAGTATTAGTTGAAGATGCTGCTGAAAGTTTGGGTTCCTATTATAAGGGACAGCATACTGGCACGATCGGTCAATTCGGCGCCCTCAGTTTTAATGGCAACAAAGTCATCACCACGGGTGGTGGCGGTATGGTAATGTGTGATGACATTAAAGTCGGACAACATACCCGTCATGTCACGACAACGGCTAAAGTACCCCATGCTTTTGAGTTTTTTCATGATGAAGCAGGCTTTAATTATCGCCTACCTAACATAAATGCAGCTTTAGGCTGTGCACAAATGGAAGGTTTGAGCGATATTTTAGCTAATAAACGATTGCTAGCGAAACAATACCAAGATTTTTTTAACGGTTCTGATTTTCAATTTGTTACTGAGCCTAGCTATGCCCAGTCAAATTATTGGTTGAATGCAATTATTTGTCCTAACGTTGAACAACGAAATGAATTATTAACACAAACTAATGAACAGAAGGTGATGACTCGCCCAATCTGGCAATTAATGCATCGATTACCCATGTTTAAAAATTCCATGCGTAGTGATTTACCGGTATCTGAATGGCTTGAAGCGCATTTGGTTAATTTGCCGAGCACTCCTACACCTAGAGGCCTTATCCATGCTTAATATTGCTGTATTTACAGGAACACGCGCTGAATACGGCTTGCTTTACTGGCTTTTAAAAGACATTCAAGCTGACCCTGAACTACAGCTAAAATTATTGGTCTCTGGCACTCATTTATCTCCAGAGTTTGGTAATACCTACACTCAAATTGAAGCCGACGGTTTTGATATCAATGAAAAAGTTGAAATGCTACTTTCATCCGACACGCCTATAGGCGTAGCGAAAAGCATGGGTTTGGCCGTTATTGGCTACAGTGATGCACTTAGCCGCATGTCACCTGATGTGTTAGTGATTCTTGGTGATCGTTTTGAAGCATTAGCCGTTGCACAAACAGCCATGATATTAAGAATCCCCGTTATTCATTTACATGGTGGTGAGATTACTGAAGGCGCTTATGACGACGCCATTCGACATGCGATTACTAAACTTAGTTTCTTACACTGCACCTCAACAAATGAATATCAACAACGCGTCATTCAATTAGGAGAGTCACCAGAGCGCGTTAGAAATGTGGGAGCCATTGGCTTAGATCACCTCCTCCGCAGCAAAATGATGCCTTTAATCGAACTAGAGAAATCTCTTAACTTTAGCCTAAGCAAACCATTTCTATTAGTCACGTACCACCCGGTTACGCTTGCCAATGAAGCGCCTGAAGCATCTTTTAACGCTTTATTAAGTAGCCTTGATGATTTTCCTAATTACCAAGTTATTTTAACCTACCCGAATGCCGATGATGGCGGACGACGGATAATCCCCATTCTAGAAACCTATGCCACAAACCAGCCTGAAAGAGTTTTAGCTATTCCTTCTTTAGGCCAATTACGTTATTTGAGCGCCGTTAAACATGCAGCCGCTGTGATTGGAAATTCTTCTAGCGGTATTATCGAAGTCCCTTCTTTTGATGTACCAACGGTTAATATTGGTGCCCGGCAGCGCGGTAGACTCGCGGCAAAAAGTGTTATTAACTGCACGCCTGATCAAGCAGCTATTTCCAAGGCAATCACCTGCGCACTTGAACGCAGTTATACTTCAATTGGTGATAAAATCATTAATCCTTACGGGCAAGGAGATGCCAGCAGCCAAATTATCTCGTGGCTAAAAACAGCAAAGCTGGACTTAATGAAAACTTTTTATGACTTACGAGCTAAATAAACATGACATTGATTATTGCCGAAGCAGGCGTCAACCACAACGGCGATAAAGAACTCGCTTTTAAACTAATTGATGCAGCTTACAAAGCAGGTGCAGATATAGTTAAATTTCAAACATTTAAAGCGAAAAAATTAGTCACCGCAGAAGCCTCTCAAGCAGACTACCAAATAAAAAATACTCAAAAAAAAGAATCTCAACTAGCAATGTTAAGTCGCTTGGAACTTAGCTATGAAACACACCATCAGTTACTAGCTTATTGCAACAAACTAGGAATAGAGTTTTTGTCTACGGCTTTTGATTCAGAGAGTTTAATTTTTTTAGTTGAAGATCTTCGCCTTAAAACGCTAAAAATCCCCTCAGGCGAACTAACGAATGCACCTTTGATTCTTGAACATGCACGAACAGGCTGTGATTTAATTGTTTCTACGGGTATGGCAACGCTAGCAGAAATTGAAGCGGCCTTAGCGGTTATCGCGTTCGGTTTTGTTTCTGGAAATGATACGCCCCCGTCAACCGAAGCCTTTCAATCTGCCTATTTCTCAGAAGCGGGGCAAAAAGCGCTGAAAGAAAAAGTAAGTCTATTACACTGCACCACTGAATACCCTACCCCTATGATTGATATTAACCTAAAGGCTATGGATACTTTATCAGGTGCATTTGGCTTACCCGTTGGTTACTCCGACCACAGTTCTGGTATCACTGTTCCCATTGCAGCTGTTGCAAAAGGGGCTATTTTAATAGAAAAGCATTTCACTCTAGATAAAAATATGTCGGGTCCTGACCACAAAGCGTCTCTTGAGCCAGAAGAACTGAGCGCTATGATCAAAGCCGTTAGAGCCACTGAAATAGCTTTAGGTGATGGCCTAAAAGGCCCAAGACCCTCTGAGTTGAAAAACAAACCGATTGCCCGAAAAAGTCTGGTTGCTGGAAATCATATTAAACAGGGAGATTTTTTTGATGAACAAAACTTAGTCGTCATGAGACCTGGTACAGGCTTATCACCCAGCCAATATTGGAATTTTCTTGGAAAACCCGCAAAAAAAGAATATCAAACAGGTGAATTAATTAATGAATAAGCCCGTATTAATCATTGGTGCAGGTGGCCATGCTGCTGTATTGGTGGATATTCTAAAACAACTTAATCAGGAAATCATTGCTCTCGTAAGCCCTGAAAAAAAACTTAGTCATACTGTTTTTGATGGTATTTTGCACTTACAAAATGATGACGATGTTTTGCAATACAACCCGGAGAAAGTAACACTCATTAATGGTATTGGTTCCATTCCATCAGATTCAAAAAACGCGCCGCTCAGAACTAAACTCTATCAACATTTCAAAGTTCATGGTTATCAGTTTTCTAATGTTATATCGCCTTATGCCATTATCAGCCCTTATGCGACAATGGCTGAAGGCGTACAGGTTATGGCAAACTCTGTGTTACAAACTGGGGCCACAATAGGTGAAAACAGTATTATAAATACCGCTGCTGTCATTGAACATGATTGCGAAATTGGCCCCCATAACCATATTGCGCCCGGCGTTATTCTCAGTGGCAATGTACGCACGGAAGAACTGGTTCATATAGGCACTGGAGCCAATGTTATTCAAGGCATTAAAATAGAGAAAAATACAGTTGTGGGCGCTGGCGCGGTCATAAGCAAAAATGTACCATCGGACTCAATTGTTTATCCTGCAAGAAGCAGTGTAAAAGGAATATCAATATGACCTATCGTTGGCAAAACATTCTTGTTACAGAAGATCAGCCGATCTATGACGCCTTAAAAGTAATTGATAAAGAAGCCTTACGTATTGCATTAGTGGTTGATCAAAACAACAAATTGCTTGGTACAGTCACAGATGGAGATGTTCGACGCGGCATTTTGAGAGATCTACCGTTCAATGCGCCAGTTTCGGAGGTGATGAATAACAACCCACATAGCGCACTGCAAGAAACACCTCAATCAGAACTGTTCCAGAAGATGGAACAACTTGATATTTTATCACTGCCCTTAGTCAATACTGAAGGCTGCATTGTTGGCTTGCAACTATTACGAAACTCAATCCATGCAACAAGCTGTGATAACCCGGTATTTATCATGGCGGGGGGCTTTGGCACACGGTTACGCCCATTAACTGATAATTGCCCTAAACCCATGTTAAAAATTGGCGATAAACCAATTTTAGAAACCTTGATTCTTAATTTCAAAAAAGCAGGTTTTCATAATTTTTATATTTCCACCCACTATCTACCGGAAGTCATTAGAGAATATTTTGGTAACGGCGATAAATATAATATTTCAATACAGTACGTTCACGAAGAACAGCCCCTTGGTACCGGTGGGGCATTAGGCCTCTTACCTAATAATTTACCCGATTTACCCTTACTCATGATCAATGGGGATGTGCTGACCACAATTGATTTCAAAAAAGTATTAGCCTTTCATAATAAGCATCAGGCGGCAGCAACCATGTGCGTACGAGAGTATGAATATCAGGTCCCTTATGGCGTAATTGAAAGTAAAGGTAATAACATCACCTCGATGATTGAAAAACCAATACAACGCTTTTTTGTTAATGCCGGTATTTATATCGTCGGCCAAAATGTATTGCGTGATGTAGAACATGGAAAGCGTATCGACATGCCCACTCTACTTGAACAAAGTATAGCTAAGGGAGCAGATGTGCTTAAATATCCGGTACATGAGTATTGGCTAGATATAGGTAGAATGGACGATTACACTCGGGCACAAGCTGATTATTACTCCTTAGATATGGAATAAACTTATCAATGTGTAATGTAATGATATTAGAGGCTAAGCAGGGTTAAGGAATGTACAAAAACAAAACATATTTAGCTGTTATTCCTGCAAGAGGAGGAAGCAAAAGGCTGCCCAGAAAAAACGTTTTAGATTTAGCAGGAAAGCCACTTATTGCCTGGACAATTGAAGCAAGTTTAAATAGTCCACATATAGATAAAACACTTGTCAGTAGTGACGATGATGAAATTTTATCTATAGCTAAACGTTATTCAGCAGAGACTATTAAGAGACCCTCAAAATTTGCTAGCGATACATCTAGCAGTTTTGATGCAATAAAGCATGCGATAGAAACAACAACACTACAGTATGACTATGTAGTTTTACTACAACCCACCAGCCCTTTAAGAAATAAACACAACATTAATGCTGCGATTGAATTGCTAGAACAAAAAAAAGCGGATGCCATCATTTCTGTTTGTGAAATAGAGCATAGTCCATTATGGGCGAACACCCTACCCGATAATGGCGCAATGAATAACTTCTTACGAAAAGAGCTAATAAACCAGCGCAGCCAAGACTTACCAAAGCATTACCGTTTGAATGGCGCAATTTATATTTGTAAAACCGATAAACTACTCAAAGAAGGTTCGTTTTTTATTAAAGACAATATTTTTAGTTATATTATGAAAGCGGAACAATCCATCGACATTGATTCAAGCACCGATTTTTCATTTGCAAAATGGAGCATGGAGAATAAGGCTGTGTAAATCATTATTGATCGTTCATTCACTATTTTTTACAACCAAGACCAAGAAAATCGACTTCAGGCTCTTCGGTAATTTCATTATCTGGAATGAATGCTCGACCTGAATACTGCCCAATTGACTCCTTAATAGAATCTTGGTTGATATATTTCTCTAAGAAAGAATATTCATATACTAAATTATCTAAAATCCGGCTGTAAGTTATTTCTCCTCCATGGAAACCGTCAATAAATTCACAGTCATTTGACTTTATTTTCATTGGATCAGAGAAATCACTAAATACTATATTGCTATCCTTTAATTTGACTTTTATATCGCTAATGTATTGATATTCATCCTTCATTTCATTTAATTTTTCAGTTACTGAGGTTGCAAAAGGGGGAAAAAAGACAATTACTTTCATGTCATTTTTTTCTAATTTCTTTATAAGCTGTACTATGTTATCTATATATTGGTTGTTCGCATAAGAATTAAATTGAAATCTTTTATTTCCATCATTAATTCTTTTAAAAGTATTATTAAAGCCTTTATCTAAAGGCTTTATTTGTCCCGTGACCGTCCTTGTGTAGTAATAAGATCCATCTTCACCAAAACCGTCTCTCTTGAAGCCTGAGACACCAATACTTACTTCAGGCGTTCCTTGTAAGATAGTTAGTATATATTCGTTCAAGCTTATTTTATTACGTCGCAACCACTTGAAAACCCTACGCGAATGAGAAAAAGAAGGTGTAGGGTTAAAGCTGATTTCAGAGGACTGCATTTCAGGGCTTTGAAAACGATCATTAAACCACCAAATATCTAAACCAAGTATAATTAGTTCAGGTTTACGCTTAATAATATCAGGAATTAATTTGATACCATCATGAATGGACTCCATTCCTCCACCCAGATTTAAAAATTCACCTGAAAACATATGCTGCCTAAACTGCATAACTCTAGATGAACCTAAGGCGATAACTTTTGGTTGCGTCTTGGCAAGTAGTTCCTTTTTATACTGTCGAGTATTTGCGTGTAATGCCGTTCCATAAAGCACTTTAGAATTCGATTCTTGTTGGCTGGCAATAATCTCATCTAGTCCCAAATATTCACCAGAACGATACAAGTATAGTATTGGCATTCCCGCTACAAAAACAAACAGCGTAATAAATAATAAATAGCTTTTTAAGAACTTACTCATAACGACCTAAAACTGAAAATATAAAAATTCACTGGGAGCTGACATATAAAATAAACTAGTAATCGTCATTAACGCCAAAGCAGAAGCAAACAAAACATTAAACTTCCACATAAATATTGTTTTTGCCTGAGTAATAAATGACTCTAAACCTAAAGCTGGTTGATTGTTCTTAAGTAAATCAAAAGTATTAGGTAGGAACCAGACAACAATTAGCATCATAAGCATCAAGTTTATTCCACGTTTAACATCTCCAAAAACAAAGGAGGGGAACATACTACTCAATACTTCGCGGAAACCATGGGTAGTTAAATCCAACGGAACAGAGAGATAAACGCCATTTATACCAAACATACCGGCATAAATATTTAACGCACCATCTAAACTCTCCGCTCTAAATATGACCCACGCTATTACCACACAAATAAACGTTAATATACGCCCTAGCCAGCCCAAAACAGCCGACTCCCCCTTATTTCTTTGCGGAAAAGATGTTTTAAGAAGTTCTCTCCAAGTATGGTTTACGACTAAGAATAGTCCGTGCATTCCACCCCAGATTAGAAATGTCCACCCAGCACCATGCCAAAAGCCACCTAAAAGCATCGTTATCATTAAGTTTATATGTCGGTTAACTTTTCCATTACGCCCACCTCCGAGTGGAATATAAAGGTAATCACGTAGAAAACTAGACAATGTAATGTGCCATCGGCGCCAAAATTCAATTATATTTTTAGATTTATAGGGTGAATAAAAGTTAACTGGGAGAACGACACCAAACATTCGGGCAATTCCAATTGCCATATCTGAATACCCGGAAAAGTCAAAATATAGCTGAAAAGAATAGGCTAATGCGCCTGCCCAGGCATCAAAGAATGATATGACTTCTCCATCCTCAGCAGCATCAAATACGGGCGTGGCATGAATCGCAATATTGTCAGCTAAAACAACTTTCTTAAATAAACCAAGCATAAAGATAACAAGCCCGACTGAAAGATGGGATGCCTTTAATTTATAGAGTGTATTATTTTCAAACTGAGGGAGCATGTCTTTATGGTGCACAATTGGGCCAGCAATTAACTGCGGGAAAAATGTCACAAATAAACAGTAATGCAAAAAGTTGTACTCACGAGTAAGCCCTCGATAGGCATCAACTAAATATGCTATTTGCTGAAAGGTGAAAAATGAAATGGCTAAAGGAAGAATTATTTTTTCCAAGTGAAAACTTGAACCGGTTAAATCATTAAGATTCTCAACAAAGAAATTGGTATATTTGAAGTAACAAAGTAACCCGAGGTTTAAAACAACCCCCACTGTAAGAATCGATTTAGATTTGTTCTCACCTAAGTACACTCCTACTGCATAATTAAACATGATCGAAGCGACTAAAATACCTAAATAAGCAGGATTCCACCAACCATAAAAAAACAACGATGCGCTCACAAGCCAGGTGATTGCCACTCGGTGATGGCTAACTTTACCTATAAGATGAAAACCAGCAAGGACTATAGGAAGGAAAATTAGAATAAAAACATAAGAATTAAAAAGCACTAAATTGATCTCTTCATTATTTTTTGACTTCTTCGTTCAAGATATTCATTGCGACTCCCCTTTCACATTATAAAAACGAAAGCTTAAACATATGAGAGCAAATCTTGGTTATTTATAACTTTTTGCCTATGTTGAGTAAAATTTACTTTACCTAAAGCTAGGAGCAATAGTTCATTTTCAATTAATACATAACTTAGGATCTCGGCAAATAATCCAATAAGCACTCGTTTTCACCTCACCTCTTTTAAATAAAGCTTTCTATACTTACCTTCCATCTTTTGCAAAATAGATCGCCCTTTAGGGATGCGTTCATCATTAACATACCCTTTTCCATCTTTAAACGAATAGCCTGGAACCGGCGTCCCAGGATTTAGCCAATGATTGGCTATTTTTATACAACCTAGCTTATTATCTATTGGTTGTAATTCACTTTCTAAAAGCTCTATTAAACGATCTGTCGTTTCAGGCATATACGCAATATCTAAGTGTTTATAAAAACAGGTACCCAATAATATAGATGGTTTATCCCAGTATGTTGCTTCTACACCGATACTACTTCCAAAAGTAATGACCTTGTCGCACTTGAATAGAAGCGAATAAGTAGAAATTTTACTTTCGGCAGGTATCACCACAAATTTGCTATGATTTAGGCTAGAAAGCAGATCTAAATAGGATTGCTGCGTACCTGCTAGATTTGGATGGACACGCACATAAAAATGAGCATTTGATGATTTTGCATATTCAGATATAAATTTAAGTCCATCATACTGTGTTGGGAACAGTTTATCTTGCTCCCACTCCCCTCCAACTGCCATAAATTCATCTTCAGAACTATTGAATATTACGATGTTCTTGTTATTTTCATCCCAGCCTAAGGGCATGAGCTCAGCTTTTTGATTTTTAGTGTAGGAAGCTTCGTTACTGAAAAGCGATTGAGCTCTGTTTTTGAAAAATGTTTCCCCCGTTTCTTGTGCGCGCTCAAGGCCTGTTCTTTCAAATAAGTTCTTTATATGCTCGGCATTAGAAGAAATATCATGAGGCATCGCATTTTTGAAGATCATGGCATTCTCTCTGTTGAAATTAAGCTCGAGCACATCAACAGGAATACTTTGATTCAGTGCAGTATCAAAAAAACTGCGGTAAGTATTGAATCGAGCGTTAAACAGAACAAATCTATCGAAGTCGAATTTACTTTGAAGATTTTGAGTCGTTTCTGCCACCACACACGCGGTGTGTAAATACCGATCAATCACCAGTCTGGTCTTTTTATTGTCGAAATCTATATTTGCGCTGCGCGTTAAAGAAGCATACGTTGACAATGCAGAAAAACCAACATTTGTGCCTAGATGAGTAATCGCTTTTAACTCTTCCATATTTCGGTATGGAAAAGAGGGTGTGTTGCCCGATTCAGTTTCAATCAGCTGGTAATTTCCACTTAGTTTCTCCAACCCTTTCCGCGCTCTTTTCTTGCATTTCCGACACGTTGCCGGCGCCCCTAATGGATTATAGTGACAAGCATCTTGATTGCCGGCACACTTTAAGATTGTGACGTCATTTCCAGCCTTGATTAAATTATCGGCATAACTAATGACTAACTCTAAAATAGGTTTGTGAGTTCCGATAGGCAATTGAAGGAGGATCTTTTCGGTCATATCTTGTTCCAATGGGTCGCAATATTTTTAATACTTAATGGGAGTTAGAAAGAATTAATAGTATCAAGGTATCTATAAGTCCTTATTATTTCGAGCCCGGTACCAAATTCGCCTAAAAGACTCCAGCCAACTATAACATGCCTTAACAAGCCTAACTTTTAGCGACTTAGAAGCTTTCTTAGGCCTTACCATGTCCGTCTCAACATCAGCTAAGCCTACTGGAAAAGGCATCAGGCTGTAACAGTTGATCTGGTGCTGCCAATACCGATCCATATAATCGTCGACGGCTAAAAACCACACATCAGCATATTGAATAAACGTTTTAGCTGCCTGTGGGCTAAGCATATAAGATTGTGTGCCAGCTGGGCCACGAATGTGGTCAACCAAATCAAATGTACCAAGGCTTCCAACTTTCTTATAGGGACGTCGTTTCAGGTGGATACCTGAGAAACGCAAATATGGCAATGTAGAAATATTTTCTAAAGCCACTGTCAGCGCTTCTGGAAAAGAATCTCTTATAATTATGTCATCTTCCATCACCACAATAGGCTCATTTAACTCAACGCAGCGTTGCCAAAGTAAGAAGTGCGAAGCAAAGCAGCCAAGTTCACCACCCGACAAAGCTCTTCCTCGATACTTCTGACGTAACTTGTCATCATGCCGTTCAAATAAGGGATGAGGTGAGACCCTGCCATCAACGGCTTCAAAACGCTCAAAAGGGACCTTAAGCTCTGTTAATCGTTTACTCGTGGTTTCCCAACGCTCATCTGAGCCAGCAAGATTAATTACGAAAGTTTTTAACATAAAAAGCTTTTGCTCTATTTACAGGTTTGAGTTTTGTGAATTATAAACTGTGGCTGATTACCTCGCCATCTTTATTACTTCCTTTTATACCCTACCTTTATTAGACAGGGCTAGCGCAGGTTGCGTCATTTTATGCTATTTTACCCTGCTATTATTCTAGTAACTTCAGTAATCAGGCAGACCCAATGGCTTCAAACCCTAAACGTTATCTCATGTATGTTGAACAAAATTATTCCTACGCAATTTTGCGGCCTATTCAGGAAGCGATTTTGGCGAGAGGTGGTGAGGTTAATTGGTTTATTGGTGGAGATGAAGCAAATGAAAACTTATTAAACTCTAATGAGCATCAACTGCTCACCACTGAACAAGTTAAAGCCTATAACCCTTGTGCGGTGTTTGTGCCAGGCAATGTTGTACCGCACTTTTTTCCGGGAGTGAAAGTCGGGGTATTTCATGGTTTTTTTGCTGGCAAACATGGCTTGGATCACTTTAACATTCGCGGTTTTTTTGACTTATACTGCCCTCAAGGGCCAAGTACAACAGCCCCCTTTAATAAACTCGCTGACAAGCATGGTTTCTTTCGCATTGTACAAACAGGCTGGCCAAAATTAGACCCGCTATTCAAAGCTAAACCAGCAACGACCTCAACACGCCCAACGGTACTTTTTGCATCGACATTTTCGACTAAAATGACCGCGGCACCACACATATTTGAAGAAATAAAACGCTTATCTCAAACAGAAAAATGGAACTGGCTAGTAACGCTACACCCTAAAATGGCGAAAGATACCATAGCGGCGTATCGTTCTCTGGAAGGCCCAAACTTACGATTTATCGAGAATGAGCAGGTACTTTCAGCCCTTCAAGAAGCAGATGCGATGCTATGCGACACGTCGTCAATCATCTCTGAATTTTTAATGCTACAGAAGCCAGTTGTAACGTATAAAACGCACTTAAATGGTAAACACCTTATTAATATTGAATCGTCGGATAAAATAGAAAGCAGTATTGCGCGTGCGCTAACGCGACCAACCAAGCTAATGCATGAGATTAATTTATACACAAAAGACATTCATCCGGATACCGACGGGCGCGCCAGCGAAAGAGTATTGGATGCAGTTGATTGGTTTTTAGAAACAGGTCATATAGGTCTAAAGAAGAAACCGCTTAATTTAATGCGTAAATTCAAAATCAGAAAAAAATTAAAATACTTTAAACTTTAAACGAAGGTCCAAAGAGGCTTATTCTTATCCCTAAGCAGACCTCTAACAAAAGACATTTATATTATGACAAGTAAATTATACCGCCTCTCTGTAACCATTATCACCTTAAACGAAGCCGATCGAATTGGTCGCTGTTTAGAGTCTGTTAAAGATCTGGCGGATGAAATTATTGTGCTTGATTGCGGAAGTACCGACGGTACTTTGGATGTTGTGCGCCAATATACAGACCAAGTATTCGAAACAGATTGGCCTGGTTATGGTATTCAAAAACAACGGGCATTAGAAAAGGCCCAATATGACTGGGTACTCGCCATTGATGCCGACGAAGCCTTAGACCCTGAGTTACAAGAAAGTGTGCGCAAGTTATTAAGCGAACCAAGGGGAAACAAAGTTGCAATACAAATGCCCTGGGGTGTCACCGTTTATAACAAGCGCTTAGATCATGGCCGCAGCGCACGCTCTCCGTTACGTATGGTTTGGCGCGATGGCGCTTCATTTACCGATGCACAAGTACATGAAAAAATCCTGCATGCGCCTGGGGAAACAGTAACATTGAAAGGGCGGTTGTTACACTTCACGTGCCGAGACTATGGTCATGCGCTGGAAAAAAGTGATAAATATGCTTGGTTAGGTAGCCAAAAATATTTTGCTAAAGGTAAGCGTTGCCATACCCTTATTAGCCCTATTCTGAGAAGTTTTTGGACCTTTGTTCAAATTTACCTGCTTCGAGGTGGTTTTTTGGATGGGTCTGTCGGTTTTTTAGTCGCAGTAAACTATTCGCACAATAGCTTTAACAAATACGCAGGACTGTGGACACTTACTCGAATGGAGAAGTTAGAAAAGAAAGGAAAACTATAAAAAGCGAGGGATCAGCGCTCGAAGAATAAACGCTAAAACAGCTTGGTGACGAATCATCACCAAGCTGAAACGACCAGTTAAACGAACAACTAAACTAATTCAATCGCCATCGCAGTCGCTTCACCACCGCCAATACAAAGTGCCGCAACACCTTTTGCTTTGCCTTTAATCTTAAGCGCATTCATTAACGTAACCAGAATACGAGAACCAGTTGAACCAACAGGGTGACCTTGCGCACAAGCACCACCGAAGATATTAACCGTTTCTGGATCTAAGCCAAGCTCTAGAATCGGCAACATTGCCACCATTGCAAAGGCTTCATTGATCTCATACAGATCCACATCATCTTTCGTCCAACCCGTTTTAGCAAATAGCTTTTCAATAGCGCCAACTGGAGCAAGTGTAAACTCACTTGGGTGTTGAGACTGTGTCGTGTGAGCAACGATACGCGCCATTGGCTTGATACCACGAGCTTCTGCTTCACTTTCTCGCATTAGGACAAGTGCAGATGCACCATCAGAAATAGAAGAAGCATTTGCTGCCGTGATGGTGCCGTCTTTTGCGAACGCTGCACGTAAGCTTGGAATCTTTTCAATGTTGGCATTGAAAGGCTGCTCGTCTTGTTCAACAACTGACTCGCCACGACGAGTTTTAATGGTCACGGGAACAATTTCTTCATTTAACTGTCCAGCTTCAATCGCTGCTTTTGCTCGCGTTAATGATTGGATCGCATAGTTATCCATCTGCTCACGCGTATAACCTTTTTTGTCTGCAACTTCTTGTGCAAACGCGCCCATTAAACGGCCTGTTTCAGCATCTTCAAGACCGTCTAAAAACATGTGATCTTTAGTCTGATCGCCATGCCCCATACGATAACCTTTACGCGCTGTCGGTAAGATATAAGGCGAATTAGTCATCGACTCCATGCCACCTGAAATCATGATATCGTTCGTACCTGCTTTAATAAGATCATGTGCAAACATGGTTGCTTTCATACCCGAACCACATAATTTATTAATTGTGGTTGCACCTGTTTCATCAGACAAACCCGCTTGACGCATTGCTTGACGAGCTGGACCTTGCTTAAGACCTGCAGGTAACACACAACCCATGATAACTTCTTGTACGTCTTCTGGCTTAAGACCTGATCGCGCGACGGCTTCTTTAATAACAATCGAGCCTAACTCAGTTGCTGTAACTGCTGAAAGACTACCTTGAAAACCGCCCATAGGCGTACGAACACCGCTTACGATCACAACAGAATCTTGCTTAGACATATAAACCTCATTTGCTTAAAAAGGCGGGAGAACCACCACTATATTCCAGCGCTGTCACAACGTATTTATAACGTAGCCATGCCGGTTTGAAAATTAGGGGGCGTATTTTATCAAATTTTGAAGGAATGAACCAAAAAATTTAAATCATTAACGCCCTGGTAGGATATTAGGTGAATTACCGCTTCTTGCTTCGCCCCTTACTTTTACTCACTTTTTCACGAATTATTTTGGTCTGGCTCGCTTTATTTGTGCGACCCGGCCTTGGCGTTTCCTCAAGGTTTTTCAGTAGTGATTTACGGTCGCCGACCTCAAATCCTTCACGATGAATACGCTTAACACGGCTATTAATAAGCTTCTCAATTAAATCGAGCGAACGCTCCTCCTCTCGACTCACAAAAGAAATGGCATGCCCTTTCGTTCCCGCTCGGCCTGCACGGCCAATTCGGTGTACGTAGTCTTCAGCCAAATATGGCAAGTTATAATTCACTACATATTCCAAGCCTTGAATATCCAAACCTCTCGCGGCTACTTCCGTCGCAATAAGCACTTGAATTTTAGCCGACTTAAAATCAGCTAAGGCTCGACGACGAGACCCTTGACTTTTATCTGCATGACAAACTGCTGCATCGATTTTATTCAGTTTCAAAATAGCCATTAGCT
>Ga0209290_1000389_pt1 | contig 33899 bp, 26 predicted proteins | sample EN1Hudsemesocosm_2_FD_184632 | JGI IMG/M metagenome (GOLD analysis project Ga0209290, IMG submission 184632) | Methane-oxidizing microbial communities from mesocosms in the Hudson Canyon - EN10B Hudson Canyon (SPAdes) (version 2) | ecosystem: Environmental > Aquatic > Marine > Cold seeps... | reverse complement strand
ACTTTTTTAAAAGTACGACTTGATTTATAAGTTGGGTGATTAGCTCAGCTGGGAGAGCGCCACCCTTACAAGGTGGATGTCGGCGGTTCGATCCCGTCATCACCCACCAATCTTTTTGTGACGAATTGATTGGGCTAACTTATAAAGATTGCTTTAAGTGGACTGGTAGTTCAGTTGGTTAGAATACTGGCCTGTCACGCCAGGGGTCGCGAGTTCGAGTCTCGTCCAGTCCGCCATCTTAAAGCCTCTAGTATTGGATATATCCAGTAATAGAAACCTTGTGTAGAGTTACAAGTTGGGTGATTAGCTCAGCTGGGAGAGCGCCACCCTTACAAGGTGGATGTCGGCGGTTCGATCCCGTCATCACCCACCATTTATAACATCGCGTTATACTTGGTAGATAGAAAGTTAGAAAAAGTTGTATTATGCGGACTGGTAGTTCAGTTGGTTAGAATACTGGCCTGTCACGCCAGGGGTCGCGAGTTCGAGTCTCGTCCAGTCCGCCATTTAATACATACAGCAAGACTTCAGAGTCACCTCTTTTTACTTCCAAGCTCTTAATTAAAAATATCCTAGCCTTTATCGCTAAATATCTTATATTTGCACCAAAACTCCCCTACTATTTTCAATCTGCATCATTTTAATTCATAAAACTGTCATATTTCCGATTTATGCTATCCAAATACTAGGCAAAGATATGCAGTATCAATTTAAAAACTAAAAGAGAACATCGCTTATGATGGAATACGAAGAAGACCTAATGGCCACACAACTAGACGATTATGAAGATGATACGGATGATGCTACAGAAATGTAGTCCGCAGCGCATCATTCATTTTTTAATCTGAATTTCTAATAACTATTTCTAAACAGCCACAACGACTACTTTTCATAACTTCCTGGTGCAACCCCCGTCCAACGCTTAAAAGCCCGCTGAAAAGCTGTTGGCGAGCCAAATCCTAATAGATAAGCAATCTCCCCCAAAGTGAACGCCGTATCCTTTACATAGCTCACCGCTAAGTCTCTACGCGTATCATTCAATACTTGTTGAAAGGTGGAGCCTTCGTCAACTAATTTTCGACGCACTGTCCAGGGTGCCATATTTAATTGCTCAGCCACTTGATCCAAAGTTGGCGTAGAGCCGTTTAATAGCGGCGTAATAACTCGCGCAACCTTCTCACTAAAATTCAGCCCCATGCGTACCTTTTCAAGATCAGCATCCGCCTGACGCTTTAATAATTCATAAGTCGAAGCGCAGCCATGAATCACTTTATAACTTAGCGCCTGAGGTTTGATAATCACCGCATTGTAAGGCTGAGAAAATCGCACTTCACAATTAAAATATTCAAGATACATGTGACTGTATTCCGGCTCATCAAACTCAAAGCACATGGCCTCAATACAATCGTCCTGCCCAGTTAGCCACTTTGCTAGGCTATACCAGCCAGATAGTACCGAATCGACCACAAATAAATTGAAACTGTTATAGGGACTGATTGAGTAGAACTGAGCAATACCATATCCCTCTGACATATAAAAAGCAGAGCGCCCACGGGCGTTATAGCTACTCAGCAATTCATAATGACAGATACTTTTGCAGGCACTTTTTAAATCCGCCGCGGAAAGCGCCATCAACCCCGCCACACCTAAATTGGTAGCACTGGTTTGCGAGCCCATTTCAAGACCTAGCCAAGGTTTCTGCGAATATTGAATGCTGGCAAACCCCAAACGCATGAAGCGTGGAATACTGATACGAGCATCGGGCGAGGCCATGGTAATTTCAGTAAGTCCGAATTGCTGCAAGATCAACTGCGGATTACTATCCAGTGCCAACATCGCCTTACGCAAAATTTCGACATACGATACTGAAATATCACCCAACTTCATATTTACCTTCCTATTCCGTAACAACCACCATCAATGCATTGAAATTATGCAAATAATGAGCATTGATCTGTTAACTTCAGTTGTTTTCCAATTTTAACCTGTCGCTCTGCCATTAGCTAACTAAAATAAAACCATAGTGATTAGATTAATTTCAGAAATCTGGAGAATCCCCGTGAACAACACCTCATCCAACCCTCATAACAGCGATACCAGTGATCAGGCCTACCCTCACCTATTAGAACCGCTGGACTTGGGCTTTACTCAATTAAAAAACCGCACCCTGATGGGATCAATGCACACAGGCTTAGAAGAAGCACCAAACGGCTACAACCGCCTCGCACAATTTTATAGAGAGCGAGCCGAAGCCGGAGTTGGCTTAATCGTCACCGGCGGCATTGGACCGAACGAAGAAGGCAGTGTATTTAAAGGAGCAGCAAAACTAACCACAGAAGAAGAACGAGACCATCATAAGATCATCACCCAAGCGGTACATGAAGCCGATGGTAAGATTTGTATGCAGATTCTTCATGCCGGCCGCTACGCTTATAATCCTGACAATATAGGCCCTTCAGCGATCCAAGCGCCCATTAACCCCTTCCCTCCTCGGGAGTTAAGTGCGGAAGAAATTGAAGGCCAAATTCAAGACTTTTTACGCTGCGCCGATCTTGCACAGCAAGCGGGCTATGATGGCATCGAAATCATGGGCTCCGAAGGTTATTTTATTAACCAATTCATCTGCACCCAAGCCAATCAACGTGATGACGATTGGGGTGGCGATTACGAAAACCGTATTCGCTTACCGATTGAAGTAGTACGTCGAACTCGTGAACAAGTCGGCAATCGCTTTATCATCATTTATCGCTTGTCTATGCTGGATTTAATCGATAATGGCAGCACGTGGGAAGAAGTAGTTTTACTCGCCAAAGCAATAGAAAAAGCCGGCGCCACCCTGATCAATACTGGCATTGGCTGGCACGAAGCTCGTATTCCAACCATTGTCACCAGTGTTCCTCGCGCCGCTTTTGCCGATGTCACCGCCAAATTAAAATCCGAAGTCAATATTCCTCTCATCACCTCTAACCGAATCAACATGCCTCAGGTAGGTGAAGATATCATCGCCAACGGCAAAGCCGATATCGTTTCCATGGCACGACCCTTCCTAGCCGACTCAGAGTTTGTTAAAAAGGCGATGGAAAACCGCGCAGATGAGATCAATACCTGCATCGCCTGCAACCAGGCCTGCTTAGATCATACCTTCGTTAATAAACTCACCAGCTGCCTAGTTAACCCAAGAGCCTGTCACGAAACCGAGCTACAATACATTCCTACAACGACGATCAAGAAAGTAGCTGTTATTGGCGCTGGCCCAGCGGGCATGGCGGCTGCTACCGTCGCAGCAGAGCGAGGTCATGATGTAACGCTATTTGATTCACGAGCTGAAATTGGCGGCCAATTTAATATCGCCAAAACCATTCCAGGCAAAGAAGAGTTTTACGAAACCATACGTTATTTCAATAAACGTGTTGAAGTGACTGGGGTAAAACTACAAATGAATACTCGCGTCAGTGCAGAGTCTTTAAAAGGCCAGGGCTTTGACGAAGTCTTATTAGCGACAGGGATATCACCACGAACCCCCGAGATTCCCGGTATTGAGCATGAGAAAGTTCTTACCTATCTGGATGTATTAAAAGACAAAAAGCCCGTCGGGAAAAAAGTCGCCATCATTGGTGCAGGTGGCATTGGATTCGATGTTGCCGAAGTACTGGTCCATGGTGACCACCCCTCACCTAGCTTAGATGTTAAAGACTTCATGAAAGAATGGGGGGTCGATTTAAGCGTTAAAAGCCGTGGTGGTGTCGCAGGGGTTCAAGCGCAAGTGACTCCCAGTGTGCGTGAAGTCTTCTTATTACAGCGCAAAACCTCCAAGGTCGGTGCTGGCCTAGGTAAAACCAGCGGCTGGATTCATAGAGCCGTATTGAAAAATAAAGGAGTCCATATGATACCTGGGGCGAGCTATGACAAGATTGATGACCAAGGCCTGCATATAACGATTGCTGACCAACAGCAAATAATTGATGTGGATACAATCATACTCTGTGCAGGACAAGAGCCCTTGCGAGAATTACAAACCGATATTGAGGACCTAGGTATCAAGGTCACCCTAATTGGCGGCGCTGATGTAGCATCTGAATTAGATGCTAAGCGAGCGATCAAACAAGGATCTGAGGTGGCGGCAGAACTATAAGCTCAAAAGAAATATAAAAAGCAGCCTTAGCTGCTTTTTATATTTTATTGATTAACGACGCCCTTTCTTTCGCATCGATTTAGGCGCTTGATACTCTTCAAGACCCAAAACCTGACGCTTAAAAGTAGAACCTACAGGATTTTCTCCAACCCAAATATTTAAGATGGCATCATTAAGGTCTTTCCCAGGGATAATCCCTTTCACTTCACCTTTAATAACAATACGAGAACCGACACCCGGCACCCATTCAATATAACCTTCTTGGCCTTTCTTAAGACTACCCTCAAACATATCAACCATCAGCTGGAGGCGCTCTTCCAAATTCAAGGCCTCCTCAGTACTGAGGTTCAATTGCAGAGCATCATACATCGCTTTCGCCATGCGGCGCCCACTAATGCGCTTCATCACTACCTGAAAAACCATGCGCTTATATTCATCGGCTTCGACCAAAGCCAGTTCATCAGAAATTGGATTCTCCACATACAGCTTGCCGATATAGGTATCGACAACGCCATAATAAATCCGCATGGCTGCACCATTTAACTTTAATTCAGCATGCTGACTAGTCGCCGGTATCACTTGAGGAATTTCATAGCCATCAATCGTCAAGGCTGATGAAGAAAAAGGCAGCAGCAATAGAAACAGCAATGGGACAATACGAGTAAATAGTTGCGAACGCTTCATAGCATCACCTTGACTGATTTATTATTATTTTGTGAACTTGCCCACACTATAAGGGGAACCAGTAATCACTGACAAGGGTTTAACTTATGAATTAGAGTAAAGACACTAGTGCTTTCGACATACTAAGCCAGCTAGACATAATACGCCTCATTAATTAGTACGAACGTACAGCAAGCATTAAACCATGATAAAAAACTAACTATTTTTGATCATTAAGGCTTTTAGCTCATGCAGCTCATCACGCAATTGAGCGGCTTGCTCGAATTTCAACTCTTTCGCAGCCATATACATCTCGTCTTCAATCTCAGACATTCGCTTGGCAATTTGAGGCGGAGTTAATTTCTCAAGAGAGACAGAATAATCAGCAGCATCTTCAGCAACCTGACGCTGTAAAGAGCGCTTATCCTTACCTGCCTTTTTATCACGGTTAGCTCGGCCACCAGGAGCAACTGCCGCTTGTAGAATATCTTCTACCGACTTAGTAACACCCTTAGGTACAATTCCCTGAGCTTCATTATGCTCTTGCTGCTTCTTGCGACGACGGACTGTTTCATCAATCGCCTTTTTCATCGAATCCGTTTCTTTATCGGCATAAAGAATGGCAATACCATTGAGGTTTCGTGCCGCACGACCAATGGTCTGAATTAAAGAACGATGTGAACGTAAAAACCCTTCTTTATCCGCATCAAAGATTGCAACTAAAGAAACCTCCGGAATATCCAGACCTTCTCGAAGTAAGTTAATGCCTACTAACACATCAAACTCACCTAGACGTAAATCACGAATGATCTCTACCCGCTCAACCGTATCGATATCGGAGTGCAAATAACGCACGCGTACATCATGCTCAAGTAGATAATCAGTCAGATCTTCAGCCATACGCTTAGTTAAAACGGTAATTAAAACGCGCTCACCCTTAGCCGTACGCTGATGTATTTCACCCAGAACATCATCAACCTGACCCACTTGCCCAGTTTCAAGGTTTGCAGTCACTGGCCTAATTTCAATAATTGGGTCTAATAAACCTGTTGGCCGTACAACCTGCTCAACCACATTATCCGCATGCTCTTCTTCATAAGTGCCCGGAGTTGCCGAAACAAAAATGGTTTGCGGTGCAATGGACTCCCACTCCTCAAACTTCATTGGCCTATTATCAAGAGCCGAAGGTAAGCGGAAGCCAAACTGCACTAAGTTTTCTTTACGCGAACGGTCACCACGATACATCGCGCCTATTTGAGGAACCGTCACATGGGACTCATCAACAAAAACTAAGGCATCTTTAGGTAAATAATCAAATAACGTCGGTGGCGCATTCCCGGACGGACGCCCAGACAAATAACGAGAATAATTTTCAATACCTGAGCAATAACCCAACTCACGCATCATCTCTAGATCATAGCGAGTACGCTGCTCAATACGCTGCGCTTCCACAAGCAAGTTATTATCCTTAAATTGCTTAATCCGCTCTTCTAACTCAACCTCAACAAGGTCAACCGCATCTAAAATCGTCTGGCGCGGAGTCACATAGTGAGTTTTAGGATAAATCGTCGCTCGCGCTAAACGTTGTACTAAATGCCCCGTAAGCGGATCGAATTGACTGATTTGTTCAACTTCATCATCAAATAACTCGATTCGAATGCCTTCATCATCAGATTCAGCCGGGAAGATATCGATCACATCCCCACGAACACGATAATTACCTCGGTGGAAGTCCATATCATTGCGGGTATATTGCAGCTCTGCTAAACGATGCAAGACAGTACGCTGATCAATCTGATCACCCACTTCGATATGCAGCATCATTTTTAAATACGATTCAGGATCACCCAAACCATAAATTGACGAAACACTGGAAATAATGACTACGTCTCGGCGCTCTAATAATGATTTGGTGGCCGATAAACGCATCTGTTCGATATGCTCGTTAACCGAGGCATCTTTATCAATAAAGGTATCAGACGCGGCAACATAAGCTTCAGGCTGGTAATAATCGTAGTAAGAAACGAAATAACCTACCGCATTATTCGGGAAGAATTCTTTGAATTCTCCGTATAGCTGTGCGGCCAGAGTCTTATTATGAGCCATAATCAAGGCTGGGCGTTGCTGCTCAGCGATGATATTGGCCATAGTGAAGGTCTTACCAGAACCTGTAACACCTAATAAGGTTTGACGTAAAAGTCCATCCTCTAAGCCTTCGATCAGCCCCTTGATCGCAGTGGGTTGATCCCCTGCTGGCTGATACTTGGAATTGAGTTCGAACTTTTTGTCTTTCATAATCTTAATTTACTTCTATTAGCTCAATAAGCTTATTTACTGTTAATCAATGCAGAGCGAATCAGCGCAACAAAGATACCCAAGAATAAACCTAGAATACCACCCAAAACTACAAACAAGGTAAAGCGAGGAGCTAACTGCATAAAGCCACCACGGACTTGAGGTGCTGAATTTGCCACATATACTTGAGCATGACTTTCAATGGTTAATTCACGTATCGCTTCAACAAACTGACCGACATTCTGCTGGATTTCATTTAGGTCTTTTTCAATATTAATTAAAGCGCCTTTTAAAATCACTTCAGGACTGATTTTCATGGCTTTATCTGAGGAGGTACCCAATAAAATCGAAATTTCTTTTTCTAGAGACAACAGTTCTTCAACAGCGGTGATACGACGATCGAATAATTGCTTACGAGTATCTACAGCACCCAATTTAGTACCTAGCTGTAAAAGTGAATCCAAGAAAGATTGATCAAATTGCCCCGCATTACCTTGTAAATTTTGATCAGAACGATTTGAGCCTTGCTGATTTTTATCGGAACCGAGTTGCTCTAGGGCCAGATCATAGGAATTAATTAACTTTGTTAAACGCGCGTGCTCTAAATCCAATAAACGCTGACGTGCAAATAAGCGAACTTGAATTGCTGAATCAGCTTTGGCTAATGCTGCTGAGTTAGAATAAGCAAATTCACGTAGAGGGCCAATATCGCGATCACCTAAGGCGGTTAAACGACGTTGAACGTCTTCAATACTCATGTTATTTACCACTAAACTACTAGTGCCACTTAAATCAGAAAGTTGCAATACCGCCAAACTCAAAGAGTTTAAGTAGTTAGATGCTTGATCATAATTATCAATTAAGTTACTACCTTTTGAAATTTTGAACGGTACCAAGGGGCGTGTAATGTCTGCATCCATTAAACCACGTTCAATTGATAGCTTGGCCCATTCGTCAACCAGAACTTGTAAGAAAGAAGATGCTTGTTGACTATTAATTGGAAGTGCTGATAAATCAAGACTAACGGTCACATATCCACGCCCAGATTCATGCAAGTCTTTTAAAATCTGCTCTCCTGCCACACGAACCTCATCAGGTGTTTTCGCATTGGCTAATATCCCAGCTAATTTAATTTCACTGGCTTTAAGAATACTATTAGAGATTTCTACTCGGATAGATTGCTCCAGAACCCCTAAAGGAACATCTAATCCTGAAGTAGTTACCGCTTTTTGTAATACACTACTGGTAATCAGATCTCTAGGAGAAAAAGCAATACCATTAGGGTACTTGGACTTATCTTCAGACAAAAAAGATAAAGATATAGGATAATCAATGCTTGAAGCCGTAGAAAAAGAAGCTTTAGAAAAATGAAAACCTAAAACGGTAACAGTCGTCAATATCATCATACCGATGACCAACCCACGTTGACGCCATATATTTTTAATCAAATCAATCAAATCAATTTCATCATTTGCCGCTGTATTGGCTAGTTCCGCATTCGTAGAAGCTGTATTCATATTATTATCCTTGACACCATCCTGACTCATTAATTACTCCAATATCACATAGCTAAAACTAAAAGCCTCAAGAAAGGCTCTTCATTTATATCCAGCAGAATACCTGATTTTTCTTGGATATTAATACGATTTTATCTAAATACTTAAAATCACTGGTTTTTTTTAGTATAATGCGGCGGTTTTTATCTAAAACTGCCTTTATCGAATATTTATTAGTCAATTACTCGGACTAATTTTATATTAAAGGTCACTACTTAATTGCTGTTTTTAGAGGATAAGATCTTGGATCTTCAATTGTCTGATCGCGTACAAAATATTAAACCGTCCCCAACATTGGCTGTGACGAACCGTGCTGCTGAACTTCGTGCCGCAGGTAAAGATATTATTGGCTTAGGTGCCGGTGAACCTGATTTTGACACCCCTAAACACATTAAAGACGCAGCGATTGAAGCTTTAAATAACGGCTTCACCAAATATACCGCGGTAGATGGTACGCCTTCTTTAAAGAAAGCCATTATTGATAAGTTTCAACGTGATAACGCCTTAAGCTATCAACCCAGCCAAATTCTAGTTTCGTGCGGTGGAAAGCAAAGTTTCTTCAACATGGCGCTTGCACTTTTAAACGCAGGCGACGAAGTCGTCATTCCAGCACCGTACTGGGTTTCGTATCCAGACATGGTCCGTATCGCAGAAGGCACTCCCATCATCGTAGAAACGGAACAGTCCAACCGTTTTAAAATGACGGCTGCTCAATTAGAAGCCGCTATCACACCAAGCACCAAACTAGTGGTACTCAACAGCCCAAGCAACCCTTCTGGCGTAGCTTATACTGAGGCTGAATTAAAAGAATTAGCCGCTGTATTGTTGAAATTCCCTAAAGTACTAATAGCAACCGATGACATGTACGAACACATTCTTTGGGCTGAAGGTGGTTTCCATAATATTTTAACCGTATGCCCTGAGCTTTATGATCGAACTATCGTCATGAACGGCGTATCTAAAGCTTATAGCATGACGGGCTGGCGCATTGGTTACATTGCAGGCCCAGAAGCTTTAGTGAAGGCGATGAAAAAGATCCAATCACAAAGTACTTCAAACCCAACGTCAATTTCTCAGTACGCTGCAGAAGCCGCATTAAATGGCAGCCAAGATTGTGTACAAGAGATGCTCAGCGCATTCAAAACTCGCCATAACTACGTAGTTAAAGCCCTAAACGAACTCCCCGGAGTCGAATGTATTGAAAGCGACGGTACTTTCTACGCCTTCCCAAGCTTCAAAGGTGCAATGAAAGCAACAGGCTGCGCAACTGATGTCGAGTTTGCAGAAAAGCTGTTGATCGAAGCTGAAGTAGCTTTAGTTCCCGGCTCAGCGTTTGGAACCCCAGGTCACATGCGCTTATCTTACGCGACTAGCATGGAAAACCTAGAGACAGCAATTAGCCGTTTAGCAAAGGCCTTAAAATAGACTCATTTTAAAAGCAAAGAAGAAACTCTTTATAAATCAAAGAGTTCGCAACAGTATTTTTTCTCAAATATTTCAAAAAAGTTAAAAAATACTGTTGACACAAACGAAGGGCATCAGCATAATGCACGCACTTCAACGGAGTTCCCCGATAGCTCAGTTGGTAGAGCAGTAGACTGTTAATCTATTGGTCGCTGGTTCAAGTCCAGCTCGGGGAGCCAATCTTACATCATCCTGATGAAATTTAGTTTTTCATACCTCTTTCGTTGAATCTACTCTAAAATATACAAGACTATTTAAACATACCCTTGCTGCAGTTTTGCAGAGAGCCAAAGGAAAAGGCATGATCCGCTATTTACTCAATGCGCCAAGACCAACCAAACGCCTCATCTCCATCAGTTACGATATTTTAGCCGTTCCCCTTTCCATCTATTTAGCCCTATCTTTAAGGCACGGCACTTTAACCCCAGAAGTTCCTAGCAGCGTATGGACAAGCATTGGACTAACCACCATCGCTTCCATCATTATTTTCATGCGCTTAGGCCTATACCGAGCAGTAGTACGCTTCATGGCCGAAAGAGCTTTTGGCAGCTTAATGGTTGGCAGCAGCTTATCAGCACTAACATTAGCGACTAGCTCTTTTCTAATACAGGCACAAATGCCCCGCTCTGCTGTTATCATTTATTTATTTTGTGTGTTGATTTTTATCGGTGCTCCGAGACTATTCATTCGCGCTATTGTCAGCCAGATGAGCAAAAACGGCACTGAACAAGTTCTCATTTATGGAGCCGGCCAGCAAGGCATTGCCCTTGCCAACTCATTAATGACCAGTGATAAATTTCGCCCCTTAGCCTTTATTGACGACAATAAAAAGAAACAAAAATCGGTAATTCATGGCTTAAGAGTTTATTCACCCAATGAACTAGATGACTTATTAGATGAACAAATCAGCAAGGGTCAAAGTAAAAAGGTACTTCTAGCCCTAGGCTCTGCCTCAAGTTCGAAACGCAAACGCCTGTTAGAACAGCTAGCCAGCAAAAAAGTGGAAGTATTAACCACTCCCTCAGTAAATGACATAATCAGTGGTAGAGCAAAAATCGAAGAAGTTAAAAAAGTTGATATCGAAGACTTATTAGGCCGTGATCCTGTACCCCCCCGCAGTGAATTAATTCAGCAATGCATCACCGATCAAGTGGTAGCAGTCACTGGCGCGGGTGGCTCTATCGGCTCTGAAATTTGTCGCCAAGTGCTAATACAAAAGCCGAATAAACTGGTTTTAATTGAACTGAATGAGTACAGTTTATATGCTATTGAACAAGAGCTAAATCAACTAAAAGATGCTGAAGGCATAGAGCTAGATATCATTTCTATTTTAGGTTCGGTACAAAAAGAACACAGACTCAGCACCATTTTCTCGACATTTAAAGTCGATACGGTTTATCACGCCGCTGCATATAAACACGTCCCCATGGTTGAACATAATGTGGTCGAAGGGGTACGTAATAACGTCTTTGGCACCTGGTATTGCGCAGAAGCAGCGATTAAAGCACATGTTAAAAACTTCGTATTAATCAGCACAGATAAAGCCGTTCGTCCTACTAATGTCATGGGCACCTCCAAACGTGTTGCCGAACTGGTATTACAGGCCCTTGCCGAGCGTCAGAAAGAGACTCGGTTTACCATGGTTCGCTTTGGTAATGTACTCGGCAGCTCAGGCTCAGTAGTACCGCTATTCCATAAACAGATTCAACAAGGTGGTCCAATTACTGTTACCCATCCAGACATTATCCGTTACTTCATGACCATACCCGAAGCCGCACAGTTAGTGATTCAAGCCGGCTCAATGGGCAAAGGTGGAGACGTTTTTGTATTAGACATGGGTGAACCAGTTAAGATCACCGCCTTAGCTCGAAAAATGATTCACCTCTCCGGCCTAAACGAAAAACATGAGCAGAATCCAAGTGGCGATATTTCCATTGAATATTCAGGCTTACGCCCAGGTGAAAAGTTATACGAAGAGTTATTAGTTGGCGATAACGTAGAAGGCACAGGCCATCCTCGCATAATGACGGCCAACGAAGTGCATTTAACTTGGCCAGAAACGCATAACCTACTTAACCGCCTAGATAAGGCCTGCCATGAGTTCCATGTTGATGATGTGATTGATTTACTGCTAGAAGCCCCCGCAGCCTTTAATAAGCAAGGCGATTGCCCAGACTGGGTTAGGAATGCTTAAAAAGCATAAATGATTTACTAAACTCCAATCACCACCTCACACTCAAGCAGCATCTTCTGATACAACCCCTACAAAACCCGTCCAGCTTCATCATCCCCATACACAATAAGAATCAGCACATACTATGCCGCATCCGCTTAACAAACTTCACCAAGTCTTTCTGATCCGCATAGGCACGGTAGCCCGATAAAGTATGCACCTGAGCATCAATACTAAAAACCCGTAAAACTTGCTCATCACCTTTACAGCATAGCGCTAAATACCCCACCCAGGAGTGCCCTTCGCTTGATAACTAGCAAATAAAACACCGGAATTCTACCGGGTAATAACACCTTAAGCGATCGATAAACCTCATCTAAAAAAGACACTTCAACCTCATCATACTGCCCTCAAGCTTAAACCGAGGGTGAAATATGAGTAAGTTCGAGAACTAGCAGTTAATATCATTAATGAATGCAAATCCAGCACAATAACCCAAACAACATTTTGCCAGCTGGAAGATATCTAACTTAGTACGGTTTTTATTGAATTCGCTCAATAAAAAAATCAGCCAAGCCAGCCCCTTGTTAGCTAAGGAAAATATTTCTAATAAATTCATTAAAATACCAACATCTTGTACGTCATTTCCTAAACATTATCAAAAGACAGGCATGTCTATCGGTTGCGTTAAAATGGTCATCCCCCCCTGCAGTGTTGCTGCGCTCCTTAACTCACTACATCAAGCAGGGGTACTTCATAATCAGGCCGAGCAATCTACACCAGCTTATATATATTCATGGATTGCTGCATACATAAGTCTAATGAGGATATTGCATGCACCGTTGAAAACGAGCTAGATCTTAACCCTTTAGAGCCAGCCTTATTTGTATTTTGCAATCAATCTTGATATAAAATTAAAATCCTTTCTTGGGAAAGTGATGGCTTTGTGCTTTGCTATAAGCGCATAGAAAAACCAAAGTTTAAATGGCTCGATAGCTTATCCCAAGTCCATACACAATCTCAGGCAAATATTTAAACAGACTTTTAGATGGATTGAGTATCTTTACTGGCAAGCCTCAAAAACCATTATTTTATGAGAATATGAACTGATTCGGGTATAATCCATAGCATGAAAAAGGCTCGTGCCATGCGTAAAAAACTATAAGCAATCCAGACCTGCCTAATGATTTGGAAGCATTAAAGCAGCTGCTATTGGCGGCCGAGAAAAAACAAGAAGATCGAGAATCCGTTGTTAGTAATCAACAATATCATATTCGCCATTTAGAAGAAATCGTCAAAGTATTCAAAGCAAATTAGTTCGGTAAAAGCAGTGAGAAATAACCCGATCAAATTGAGCTATTTGATGAACTAGAAACTGAAAGCTGTTTAGTCAAGAGAGCTGGGTAAGTTGAGGCGAGAACTTCCTTGAAAAACACCGGTAAGAGCTATATGTGGGTTCGAAAAACCGGCGATCAAATAAAAAAGAATCGTTAGTGTTATTTGATTACGCCAGCAGTCGAAAAACGAATGTAATGAAAACACAACTACCCGAATTTCAAGGGTATCTGCAAACAGATGATTATGCGGGCTACAACCATCTCGATGATATTGAAGGTGTTCATCACATCGGCTGCTTTGCGCTCGCACGAAGAAAATTTGTGAGGTGCAAAAAGTAGCATCCAGTAAAAAAAGGGGCGGTAGGCCGTGAGCCTCATCAAAAAACTGCATGCGATAGAGAAGAAGATCAAAGCTTTAGATCCTGAAAGCGCTTAGCCATAAGACAAAGTGAAGCGATCCCTCAACTTGAAAAACTAAAGAGCTGGTTCGATAAATCCTTACTGACGACCTTGCCTAAAGGGAAAACAGGCATGGCGCTGAGTTATTTAGCCAAGAACTGGAAAAAGCTAACGCTGTATCTGGAAGATGAACGTTTAAATATTGACAATAATACTGTCGAAAATGCGATTCGCCCGTTCGCTATAGGATGAAAAAACTGGATGTTCAGTAGCAGCCAGAAAGGCGCTAAAGCGAGCGCAATGCTTTACAATATACCGAAACAGCAAAATCAAATGACCTGAATCCACACGCTTATTTAGAGCTATTGTTTACTAAGATGCCTCTAGTGAAAAGTATTGAGGAATACGAGCAGCTGTTGCCATAGAATGCTAAAGAGCTACTCGAGAAAGAAGCCTAGAGTGTGGTTTGCTGACCGCTTACAATTCTGCTTGGGTTAACGTCCTGGATTTACAATCATTGATGATTAACTGCCGCTTCTCGAACTTACTCATTTTTCACCCTCTCTTTAAGTTTGAAGGCAGCATGATTAGACTGAAGTATAATTGTTAGATGAGGTTTATCGATCGCTTACACTAAGATGCCTCAAGTGAAAAGTATTGAGGAATACAAACAGCTTTTTCTATAGAATGCCGAATAGCTACTTGCGAAAAAAGTCCAGAGTGTGGTTTGCTGAGCGCTTACATTTAACCAGCGAAAACGACCTTTACTAGTAGCTAACTTCTTGCGCTTGTAAAATTCGAAGGGGATATCTTTTCTTATTGGCAAAAACATAAACCGTGCTAGTTATTGTTTTGCTATTGAAAAATATCAGCCCATTGCTGCGGTGATTTTTCTGATTTGATTGCGATTGAGTACTTGGAATCAATTTTTCAAGACTGGCGACCATTCAGGAAGTATCTTTTTTGGCAGGGCGCTTACAAAAAAGCTGAATAAAGCTTATTAGTAGTGACAACAATATTGAGAAACTCCGCTTATTTACAGCTATTGGGGAAACAAAACAGCCATTGCAATAGGCAGCCTTCCAGTGACAAAAACTCCGCTTACATTGAAGAACCCCAATCTTTACTTAATTACCACAGAGCAAGGCTAACTGTTCCCTTAATGTCATCGGAGTGTTGCTCCTCATAAAACAAAGCTATAAATAAAGAACAACTGCATTGTGATACGGACCCTTGTTTTCATATAAGACATAAAGTTAATTCAACTATCATTTAATGATAGCGATAATGGTTAGATATATTAATTTAATATCTAACCACAAAGACTGCTCATCAACATATTGTATGTAATATTTTTGTTTAATTGGTAAAATTTCATTTATATAAATATCATGAGGATTTTCTGCCCCCTCCAGCATGGCATTTTCATTTTTAAATTCAATGGATGCATAATCTGTAATTCCAGGTTTAACAGATAAAACTTTATCTTTTATATATTGAGGATACTCACTTATATACTCTTTAACTTCCGGTCGGGGGCCAACTAAGCTCATAGTACCGTTTATTACATTAATTAATTGAGCCAGCTCATCAATTTTATATTTTCTAATAAAATGCCCGCTATTGGTAATCCTTGGGTCTCGACCAACAGTAATTTTTAATCCTTTGTTCTCAGCATCAATCACCATCGAACGAAATTTGTAAACATATATTTCTTTCTCAAACTGCCCAATACGCTTTTGTGTAAAAAAAACAGCCCCTTTACTATCTAATTTAATCCATAAGGCAATTACAATTAAAAAGGGAGATAAAAAAATCAAGCCAATTAGAGCAAAAAACAAATCAAATATACGCTTTATCACTTCTTGTGCTCCAATAGAATTTTTCTAACAGTTTTGATTACTCTGTCGACTTGTTCGTCAGTCATTTTAGGATAATTAGGCAAACTCACGATCCGATAATAAGCACTAGAAGATCTAGGGAAATCTTTCTCAGTTAAATTATAATTGTTCTGCCAATAAGGATGCATATGCAACGGAATATAATGAACTGATGTGCCAATACCTTTATCTGCCATTATTTTGATAAATTCATCCCTATCAATACTCAATTCGTCATTATGTAGCTGTAAAACATATAAGTGCCAAGAGTGAACATCAGTTGAATTAGTAATGAATGGAGTGGTTACAGGTAAATCTGAAAAAGCATCATTATATTTTTCAGCAATTGTTTGTCTCCGACTTTGTAACTCATTTGCTTTTTTTAACTGATGTATTCCAATTGAAGCGGCGATATCAGTCATATTATATTTAAAACCTGGAGCAACTACCTGGTAATGCCAAGAAGGCTTTGTTGATGTAAAACGATCAAATACATCTTTACTTATACCATGCAGTCGCATGCAGGAGATGCGCTTAACATAACTTTCATTATTGGTGACAATCATTCCACCTTCGCCAGTAGTAATAGTCTTATTGGCATAAAAACTATAAACGGTAATGTCGGCTATCGTTCCAATCATTTTTCCATTATGGGTAGTAGGTAAAGCATGAGCAGCATCCTCCATAACTTTCACATTATATTTTTTTGCTAACGACATAATACGCGTCATATTTGCCGCTTGCCCTGCATAATGCACTGGCAAAATAACTTTGACTTCAGGGTTATTTTCTAAAGCCTCTTCAATAGCATCACAATCAATATTGAAACTATCACCCTCTATATCTACAAAAATAGGATCTGCACCTAAATATCTAATAACCTCTGCTGTTGCTGTAAAAGTATGGACTGTAGTTATAACCTTATCACCTGGACCAACGCCTAAAGCTTCTAACCCTAAATGCAAGCCTGCTGTTGCAGAGTTAACCGCTAACGCATATTTTGCGCTTACAAATTTCGAAAAATCATTTTCGAATTGCTTAGTCTTTGGACCTGTGGTTAACCAACCAGTCTTAATTGTGTCTACAATTTCCGCAATCTCTTCTTTACCTGTCATTGGCAATGCAAATGGTATAAAACGATCCAAACCTTTAACCCCTAAATTATTATAACTTATTTAAGCTTTACGTTACCTAACACATATTTCGTATTAAAATAAGTGATTTATGAATAAATACAGCATTTTTTAAAATCTGCTACAAAAAAGAGATAGCCAACCTCTCTTAATTTACAATTTATATTTTATACTTTATAAAAAATCATTTAAAAAATATATTAATGGTGCGGAGTCCGAGATATAACTATAAAATTCTCACAAACTTTCGCGTAAACGTAATCACTAAGTAAACAAACACTATTGCTATCATCCCGTTATACATAATCCCAGTCACACTACCTAACGCAGAAATAGAAATACTTAAACCTAAATAAGAAAAACATACCAAATGTAATATCGTTTTATTCATTCGTATCATTTTAATAAATAAATATTGAGACAATGCACCTAAAAATATTGAAATTAGAACAATGCCTAGAGTACCAAAACTAGCATATGCCTCAGCAAAAGCAGAATGGGAAGCACTCCCAGATCGTCCGTGCACTAAATAAAATAAGTCAACGGAATATGATTTAATATCATCGACAAAATATGTTGAAAAATTTTGAACATAAATATCAAACATCGAAAATCCGTTACCATTTCCATAAAGTTGAAATATATATGATCCCGTTTGACTTTGGGACAAAAAAATCCTAAAGAAAACATCTATTATAGTTTGAATAATGGCTTCAAAAATATCTTGATTTTCAGCGCCTCGTCCCAAAAGAAAAGAAAACACCCCTAAAAATAATATTATGAATAAAAAAACATAGACTAATTGCTTTAGAGAACTCCGTTTATTATTAACATAATTGAGAACTACAATTACACTAATTACATACATCAAAAGTGGCATTCTATCGCCATTACTGATCAATAAAAACATTGATAATAAAATCAACAACCATCGTCCGAAATATTTAACAAATAGACTTCGAGTGTTTGAAAAAGTGAGAAACAAGACAAGAGAGATAGATGGAATTATAAACCTAACGATCTGGACTAACCAACCGGGAAAACCTACTTCGTAATTAACATTAGATCTTGCAGCAGCAAGACCAGAATCAGCACCAGCTACTATATTTATAACTGCATTTATAATAGGAAATCCATTTAATTTAGTGAAGTAGAAATTGAAAACTAAAGCTACAAAAAAAACCAAGTAGCTCATTAATAATATGTTTGAAATTGATGTTCTTTCTGATATTAATTTACAGTTTTGATATTGTGTAATTTCACGTCCAGCCTCAAAGTTGAATATAAACTTAACAAAATATGCACCTAATACTAGACTAGGAGCTACAATTCCCATTTGCATGGCATAGTTTAATTGACTTTGTGAAATTGTCCCTTCATCTAATATATGCAATAAAAAACCTGAGTCATATGCAAAAAAATGAGCCCCTATTAATGTAAAAACAAAATGAAAAGTTATAATTTGAAGCAATGGACTGTATAAGACAGAATGCCCTTTAGATAAACGAAACGCTGCCGCAATGGAAAAAATACTAACGATTACGTTTATAAGTACCGTAACAATTAGCTCAACCGGCATTGAATACATTCCTAATATCTGACAGTTTTGGTACTAACAATCCAAAGAGAGTTACGTTAAACATTCTCATGTAAAAAAAAGAGTAAATTATAAAATAAACCCCATATGAAATTGATGAAGCAATAGCGGCACCAATTAACCCATAAGCTGGAATAAGTATAATATTGAGCACTACATTCAACACCATTGATGCTGTTGACGCTTTTACGGCAACACCTAATTTATTCTTTGCAGCCAAGTGACTAATAAGAACTTTCGGAATTGACAATGCAACGATGCCGGGGGCCAACCAAAGTAAGACATCAGAAGAATCTTTATATTCAGCGCCAAACAGTAACAACATTATAGGCTCAGAGAATGTACAGAGGACTAACACGCCTAGAATCGATAAAACATAATTGATCTTTGCAGCACTTACAGCCAAAGTACACGAGGGTTTGTCATCCAACTTCTTTAATTTCGGGAAAATCGCGTTCCCTATTGCACCAGACAAGTACCAGCACTTTTCAATCAGAATAACTGCTACCGCATATATGCCGACACTCTCAAGCCCTAAAAAATAGCCAATAAAGAACACATCTACTTTATATAACATCTGGTTCGCTACGTTATTCCACCAGCTCTTTGAACCGTATCGTATTGAGTATTTCAAAAGCGCAAAATCAGTGTCGAAGAATCCTTTTTTTTCAACGAAATAAAAGATCGTAAATGAAGTTACGAAAAGCCCCGCTAATGACACCAATATCAAACTATTCGCAGTCAGCAACCCCAAAAGCACTAATAATGCTAGGCCAATTAACGGCACTGTAGCGTCAAACACAGAAATGAAGCTATTAAGCGCTATTTTGTCTTTTCCTATAAGTAGAGATTGAAATAAAGTCCGAAACATTGAGAATATTGTCAGCGGAATAAGAGAAAATATAAAGACGGATTGGATCCCAAACAAGTTCAACTCATAAAAAAAATCAACACTTACAATAAAAAGTAATACTCCTGACACTATGATTATAAGTAAAATGGAATTCCAAAATAGTTTAATTTCTTTCGTTTTGTCGGAGATGAAATACGCATTCGCTGCATCTAATCCCAAATGGCCAAATCGCCCTAAAAAGAAAGGAACCAACAGGAATAAGGTGTAATAGCCAAAAGCTTCTGGGCCCAGTATTCTAGACGCAAGCAAATTAAATGCCATTAATATAATGAACATGATCATCTGACTAGTGACGCTATAAAGTATGTTTTTTTTAGCTGACATAATTAAAAGTATGAAATCGTCTGTGTAACTTTTTCGTTAAGTTTATCTCTATCGACTTCGATTCCGAAGCCATAGGACTTGTCATTAAATATTATGCCATCAGAAATTTCTAAAGGGTTCGATAACACCTCTGGCAAACTCCCTTCACAAGTATAAAACTTTTTGCGCTCACTAGTGAAGTACATATCCATTCCGATTTCTTCGGTTGGGTGCTGCCCTTCAAGTAAGAATGCTAACTTCTGATAGGACTTATCTTGGATTCCCAGCCAACCAGAACTTCCCATAATCGATTCAACCCCATTTTTAGCAGAACAATCCACTGTCTTAAACAGTAAATCAACGCCACCTAAACAATTAGGGTGTAAATTGCTGAGCTTAGCTGCTTTATACCTCATAACACGCTTAATATTTGGCCAGTACGACGTATTATCGCAGGTAAATGACATATTCATGTTATTCGACAATTGAGGGTAGAACTTTAAGTGCTTCTTGATTGGGTTCTGAAAATAATGCACACCTAATTTGGCAAGCTCAGCACCAGCATATATTAATTCTTCTTCGTCGGTGTAGCCATAGTTCGCGTCTACCACATACACTCTTGTTTTTTCATTAACACTAAGTATCGCTTTAATCGCTTCGACGTCTTTGCTCGCATCACCACGAAGTTTAACTTTGAAAGTATTGAACCCGTCAACCGTCCACGCTTGTGCAATCTCTTTCATCCTAGAAGGGTCATTAACATGAATTACCGGCATACATTCAATGCTTTCTTTTACGACTTTACGGTCTACCAGTTCAGCAATTGATTTTTTCTTAACTTTACCTAACAAGTCATATAGAGCAAAGGAGAGCCCCTCTCTTACTTGACGATGAGGTCGATTAAAACCAACCATCCACTCATAAAAAAGATTATCTTTGAAAATACCATCTAACATTTTGTCTGGGTTAGAGACAGTCTTACCTATTAGCCGCTTGCACATAGTTTTTGCAAACAACAGTCCATGATACTTTGCGGTAGCTTCTCCCCATCCAGTATAATCACCTGCGATAACTTCATAAACTACCGTTTCATTTACTGAATTTTTCCACGTCGAATAGTTAAAACCCGAACTTTTGACCTGACACACATAAATATTAATTTTATCAATTTTCATAAAGTATTACTGCCCAAACATTACTTTTCTATATACATTTAAAGTATTGACTCTCATTTGCTCTACTGTAAAGTTTTGATAAAAAGTTTTCTTAGCTCGTACACCCAATTTCTCTCTTAGTGACGGTGAGTTAGCAAAAGCCAATATATTGCTTGCCAATCCGTCATAATCTGATATTTGATTAATCAACGCATTCGAACTGTTGACGCATTCCCGGTTTCCTTTTGCATCAGTCGCAATAATTGCCTTTCCTGCATACATAGCTTCTAATAAAGCGATAGGTAAGCCTTCATACAGTGCCGTTGTAATAAAAATGTCAAATGACTTTAAATAGTCGGCCGCATTGGTAACAAATCCAGTAAATATTATCTGTTCACTAAACGCTGAGCTAGCTAAGATATCCTTACATTCATTTAACATAGGGCCATCTCCCGCGTATATGAAAACTAAGTCTGGATTGATTTCAAGTGCTCTAAAAGCAGCCTTGAGAAACGTTTGAGGATCTTTTTGATAAGAGAAACGGCTTAAAGTACCAACAATAATTGTTGTCTCGTCAATACCATACAACTTTCTTATATTTTGAACTTCATCTGAATCAATTCTTTCTTTCGAAACACCATTATAAATAGTAGTAACTTTATCTTGTTGGACAATTTTTTCGTCAATAGCTAATATTCGATCTTCGTTATTAACCGAAATGGCCATATCACTAAATCGTGCAGCAAGCCTCTCAACATTCTTATATATTAGCTTCTCGACAAAACTAGAATTCTCATGAAAAGCAAAACCATGAATAGTATGTATTACTGATTTAATCCCCCCCAACTTAGCACCAATACGTCCTATTACCCCACCTTTAGAGGTATGTGTATGGACCAAATCGAATTGATGCTCTTTACACACTTTTCTCATTTGGAATAAAGCAAACAAATCTTTAACGGGGGAAATTTCTCTTAAAATCTTAGGGTGTTTTAGAACATCAAAACCATAAAATTCTGCCAACTCTATCGTCTCATCCGTCGTTGTGCATATATATACTTTTGCTCCCACCTCACGAACCATTTTGGATAATTCGATCATATAAACTGCGTCGCCACCAAACTTGGAGTCACCTATTACATGCAAAATCTTTTTTCCTTCGAATAAAGCTGAGGCTGAACTCATTACATACGGCTCCAAACGTAATTCTTAATTTTCTTCTCTGTTTCGCTAAATTCTTCAAGAGTGGACAACGTTTCGATATTACATCCAAACTGTGGTTTGATAGCCATTGCATGGCGCCTTCTCACATACTCTTCGTCTTTATCACCAGGTTTGTCTCTGAGTCTATCTCTCTCAATCGCTACCTCGACTGGTACTGTCAGCTGTATGACTGAGTCTGGCTCTGGTATTGAAGAATAGATTGCCGCTTCCATTTTCATCATTGATTTTTTAAGAGTATTTTTTTGTTCGGCAATTTCTTCATCTGTGTAATGCCTACTGTCTATCGCCCCTGGAACCATCGTTGGATATCTGTCAGTGAATATCAACTTACCTTCCGCACATTCTTTATGTAGTTTTAAGATCAATTTTTTGCGATCATATGCTAAGCATAGAACTCTGAAAATGTGAATAATTGAATAACCAGACTGTTTATCGCCTACCGTCTCAATATAACTACTTTTCTTCGTAGGGAGTAATTTTCTAGCTAGAGGCAAAAAAGAATTTGGAAAATAGGTTAAAATCGCACTAGGTGGCTTACCTGTATGTACGACTTTTATTGAAAATTCACTACTCAGCCATTTAGTCAAACTTTTTGAAATAGTTGATTTTCCGGTAGCCTGAGGTCCTACTAGGGCTATGACAGTCCCCCCAGTGCAGAATTTCATTGCACCTTTTGATTTAAATATTCTATTTTTGACCAACAATAATGTTAAACGATGTCTGTGAAATGCAGCTACCAAATAACTATATCGCTTGTAGGAATTAAATACTTTGTCAAATTTTCTAAATAATGAGATACGTTTAAATGTCGACAAGTTACCAGTGATCGCAGCTTCAGCTTCTTTAAACAGGCTTAGAGTAAGGTACGGTAGGTGTTTTAGTAACAGTTTATCCAAATTATCGTATTCGGAACGTTCCTTCAACCAATTGTATTCATCGCGTACTCGTTTTTTGTCCCTGTCAAACAATACTCTTTCTACTAAACTAGATTGCTTAAATACACTTCGAATTACTAGGGCAATTAACTCTGCTTCTGCCGCAGGAATATTAATGTTAAAGCGACGAGCAGGATTCTCCAATAGCAACTTGTCTAAAGGTAGACGGTAATTTTTAACGAGACTATCCCCAGAAATTATTTTGTAATAACAGTGAAAATGGACCAATTTGCCACTTCTATCGTCATGTCCATAGTAATGTTCCGTCCCAGGGTGAACTGATGAAGAAATCGAGTCAGCTCTTTTAAAACCCAATTCTGCCAGGATATTTAGGCATTTGTTATAATCAGATTTGCTAACCAATACATCTAAATCTTCTTTTGATGTAACAGCATTATGCAAAAATGCATTGCTTTTCCAGTGGCAATAACTAACAGACATTTCATCAAACCTAGAAAAGAGTGCCTTTGTTAAATCTACTACATCCACTTCTTTACTCACGTCTAGCTCCATAATTCCTCATTAACCTCCAATTCAATTATCAGATTACCAATTTGTTGATGAATATCTGCAATATCTTGGTCGTTTATTATTTCTTTAAACTTTAAATTTTCTAAATTTTTTTCTTTTATATGGTCATAGAACTTATGCGCGTTCAAGGCGTAACACATCCAAAGTTCGGTATCTAAATCGCACCAAGGGGCGTCTTCGCGCTCTAATGCCCTTGCAACAATCGTTTGTCTTCTAGCCGTAATAATTACTGTGAAGTCAGTCATATATTGAAAATTATTAAAGGCAACATCTAACAATTCCAAATCTAGCTTAGTATCATAATGTATAAATATATTATGAAATTGATGTAATGGTCCCTCGTCAAAATAGCAAACCTGTTGTTTTGGCAAACAAGCTTGTAAGTATTTATATTGAGCGTGAACTTTAAATATATTTCGGACTATATTTATTTTCATCATTCGAGTTGCAGAAATATTATTTATAATTTTCAATAACTGGTTGTACTTCCTAAAACTTTTAAAATACAACGTCATCATAATTGGCATTAAATACAACTCAACTATGATCGATTTCATTTTTTTATTACTAATTTTTCCGTTCAACCTAAGTTTCTGTAAAATGAAATCATAACTGCTTATAAAGTTCCGATTAAGCTTCGAATTAATTAAACCAATTACGTAAGACTTACCCGAGCTTGACGCTCCTGTAAATTCAATTATCACTAAACTTTACCACTTCCATCCAAAACATTAATGGAGTCGCGACCACGATTCATGAGCAAATCGATCATTGACAGTCCCACCTCAAAGTCGCCCCACTGTTGCTCATAGGCAGGGTGCGTGAACTTGGTCATTTCAATAGCAATATTTTCTTTTTCGAACAGTTCATTCTCTTGGTAATTTAATCCACCTTTTCCGTGAACGTAAGTAGTTCCGCCTGCTTTTTTAACCAGTTCGATTAACCTCTTATTTGACTCAGAATCAACCTTGAACTCACTCGACAAATGAAGCGTCTTTTGAACTCCCAAGTAATTTAAGATGGCTTTAATTAGCTCAATATTTATTCCGCTTTGGCTTGGGTTATCAATTGATAAATTACTAAAGACTTCGTTCATCACTTCGTCAAAATATTTAGCCTTTCCATAATTTGCTTGTAGTGTCTTCTTGTGCTTCATTAACCAGCCACTTTCAGAAAAAACGACTTCATTCGTTAAAGTACTTAATCCATTTGGCCTTTGAACTGACTGAGTCAACCACTTTGGACCTTGCGGTGTTTTTATTTTAACTCTATTTTGATAGCTATTTTTAGAAAATTGAACGTCATCTAAAAATATAAATACGTCAGACTCTAATATTTTAAAAAAGTACCCTATCCAAGGCAGGTAGTTAGGTTGATGTATAGCAATACGCATAATATATGATTTCCCGTTATAGGATTATTCTTAATACTTCAAATGACTCAGCAAATTGCTTTCCAATCTGAGATCCCCTCATCACCATTGTTGCCTTTATCACTTCTGTTGAGGAGTACATTCTATTTGCTTGACTCTTATATTCCTGAATAGCAGTGACTTTATTATCAAAATCTTTGTTTGACAATTCAACAAAACACCTAGCCGCATATTCGATAATATTCCAGTGCAATTCATAACCTAAAACAGTGCACCGCTTGAAAGCTCTAAACCCCTCATTTGAAATTACTTGATGATCTTGATGCGTATCGTTAGTGCAAGGAAGAAACACGATATCAGGAGAAAATGAACGGTTTATTTTAACCATTTCTTCTAGAATTGGTTGCCGGTGAGACGTGAAGTATCTAACCGGAAAGTTAAATATAATCACGTTTTCCGGTTTTATTCCCAAAGATCCAGCTGCATTTTTTAACTCGTTTTTTAGTGTATCTTTTGGCATTTCATCAGGGAGAGATTCTTCACATGACGAAAATGCAACGTACATAACCTCTAGTCCCATCTGTATTAAACGGCTAATCGTGCCTCCACAACCAAACTCACCATCATCTGTATGAGGGGCCAGCACTAAAACTTTTTTCTTTCCATTAAAAAATATATCACTCATAACTTTTCCTCAAAACAAACTGTGAGTATGTCAGATACCATTTTATGTTCGCTTCTATATTCTTTGACATAGTTTCGGCCACGGCCACCCAACTTTTTGTTGGTGTATTTAGGGTCTATCAATACGTTTGCTAGTGCTTCAACATTTTCTGGTTCAACAGTGACTCCAAAATCCTCTTCTTCAATAAACTCATGACCAGAACCTCTTGACGCAATAATTGGTAAATCCATTGCTAAGGATTCAACTAATTTAATGGCCGCGGAGCCGGTAGTTGCAAAGGCTCTATTCTTAAACGTCGCTAAAGTAAAATCCACAACACTCAAAATCTCCGGTATTTGAGACTGTTTGATTGCCCCAATCCAAATTAAATATTCAGAAACGCCTAACTCTTGAGCTAAAGTCTTCAAATAATCGACCGACTCCCCACCTCCAATAATTACTATTTTCGGAATTTCTAACACTTGATTGTTCGAACTCATCTTTTTCAGGTGGCCTAAAGCCTCAATTACAATGTCTAATCCCTGATCTTCATAAATGTTTCCAAAAAAGCATCCTAATGTTTGATGTTCAGGTAAACCTAACTCTTTTCGAGTCGATGGCCGTTTCTTAAATAACTTAGTATCAACACCATTTGGGATAATTTTAATGTTTGCTGAAGAGATCCCACTTTCTTCAATAACCCACTGCTTAATTTTATCGGTAACTGTAATGATATTCTTTGCGGTTTTATAATGTAAATTAACAAACAACTTTATCAAAAAGTATGAAATAGGATTCGGATTTTTGTTATAAACCTTCAAGTTAGGGAGTATTGGTCCAGTACGAATCACCAACTCAACTGGGGTTATTTTCGATATTAGATAAGGAACAAACATACTAGGATGATACCTTATAAACATCACGTATTTGATATTTTTTCTTCTCTTAGTTTCTCTCAACAATGAAAAAAACAACTTTATTTGAAAAACAATAAACCCTAAATAATTTTTCTTTATTTTTATAAAATTAACATTCTCTTCTGATGGCATATGGTTCTCACTAGCACAGAACACTTTGTAGTGAAAATCTTGATTTTTAGCTTTCGACAATTCATCAATGAATTGTCGTTCGAAGCTATTCTGACCAGTTTTACCGTCTATAGGTACACTTGTTACGTAAATTAATTTATTTATCATACGAAAGCTTATAAATATGGGTGCATTGGTAAGCTAAATACTTGCTTGGCTAACCTTGCAGCTACAGGAAAATCTAAGTCAGAGTACTTTAAATTTTTGAAAACAGATTGCTGATGCATACAGGTGCCGTAATAAATAACAGTTGGAATGCCTTGCGCTTTAAACTCTGCCATTACTTGCTCGCGACTATCACTTAATAAGGTATATTGCGCCCAAGAACTTTCATAACCCGTTGGTACTTGCGGTGTTTTATGAAGTTTAGCTAATTCTTTTTCATAATTCGCTGCCGCTTTATTACGATTAATTAACTCTCTCGGGAACTCAGCCAGCTTTTCAAGAAGAATTGCAGCCTGAATAGTGTCTAACCGACTATTAATACCAATTCGGACATTATCGTACTTGTCGCTACCTTTACCGTGTACACGGTATGAACGTAACAAGCCTGCATATTCGTCATTATTGGTAAAAATTGCCCCTCCATCACCATAACAACCTAATGGTTTAGCTGGGAAAAAGCTTGTTGTGGCAATATCACCAAAACTTCCTGATTTTTTCTCATTACCTTGGTTATCGGTTATTGAACCACCAAAACCTTGCGCAGCATCTTCAATCAGGTGTAGATTGTATTGCTTGGCAATACGCTCTAATTCTGGATAGTTTGCTGGTAGACCAAATAAATCGACCGCAATAATCGCTTTAGGCATTAACTGACCCTCTGCGAGTGTTTGCTTAATTTGACGTTCTAAATCTTTTGGACAGATGTTAAAAGTTGCTTCAACAGAATCAACGAATACAGGTGTTGCACCCGCAAAAGAGATGATCTCTGCCGTTGCAAAAAAGGTAAATGTTGGGCAAAAAACAGCATCTCCGGCCTGTATTCCTAATACCATCATAGTCAGTTGCAGTGCATCCGTCCCGTTTGCACAAGTGATCGCGTGTTTAACCCCAACATATTCCGCTAGCTTTTCTTCTAGCTCTTGTACTTCTGGCCCCATTATATATTGACCATGATCGAGTACTATCTGTATACGGTTATCAATACGGGCCTTTAAATGCTGATACTGTGCGGCCAAGTCAATGAATTGCATTTTTATTTAACCTTCTTTACAAATTTTTTTAACGAAACCATCATGTAATACATATTTGTCTAGAGTCTTTGGGCATAACGCTTCAGCATTACCAATAACTGGAAGCTCAAGCTTTTCGCCGTATTCGCTCATCCAACCAATTTGCTTACCTGGCACACCAACAACCATTGCAAAGTCTGGTATATCTTTATTAATAACAGCCCCCGCCCCTACAAAAGCATACTCACCAATCGTCACGCCACAAACGACCGTGCAATTAGCGCCTAACGTGGCGCCTCTTTTCACTAAGGTGTCACGGTACTCATCCTTACGCTCAACTAATGATCTTGGGTTGTATACGTTTGTAAATACCATGCTAGGTCCGCAAAATACGCCTTCTTCTAAGTACACATTGTCATACACCGAGACGTTATTCTGTATTTTGCACTTATCACCAATAGCAACTTTATTACCAACAAAGACGTTTTGCCCAAGCGAGACACCCTTGCCAATTTTGGCGCCACCACACACATGAGCAAAATGCCATACACGAGAGCCATTCCCTATCTGAGCACCATTATCAACAACCGCAGTATCATGCTTATAAAAATCTGACATTTTAAATTACTTTCGATACAAAAGGATGTACGTCAGATTCATTTCGAACCACATCTTGATTACGAATATCACTTACAATATTAATACTGTTTCTAGCTTCTTCTAAACCGAAACCTTTGCCTTCTAAAATATGCTGATAACTGGCTGTATGCAAGTCCGTAAAACCACCAGAAAACTCTACTTCCTTGCCGTTAACTGCAATCGAGCGATAAGTTCTCTGGCCTGTTGCTTTAATTGCCTCAGGAATATATGCATAATTTACTGATAAGAACCAACGCACTTTTGCATGTTTAAATTCTAAATAACCAGCACTTGCATCATCTTGTTTTAGGTGAACTTCATTTTTCACTAAATCACCAAATACCCAACCTAGCATGTCATAAAAGTGCACACCGATATTTGTAGCGATGCCACCAGACTTATCATCTGTACCTTTCCATGATGTAAAATACCAATGACCACGACTAGTTAAATAGGTCAAGTCCACATCAAAAACTTTATTTGGGTTTATAGCTACTTCTTCTTCAACTTCTTTCTTAAGCGCTATAATACTGTGATGAAGGCGAAGCTGCAGAATATTATAAACTTGCTTACCTGTTTCTTCTTGAACCACCTTAAGAGCATCAATATTGTGAGGATTTAAAACTAGTGGTTTTTCACAGATAGCATGAGCGCCATGTTTTAATGCAAATCGAATATGAGAGTCATGAAGATAGTTTGGTGAAGCTATGCTTACATAATCAATTTGTGTCCCTGCTCGCTTCAGTAAATCGATATGTCGATCGAATCGTTCATACTCAACAAAAAAGTCCGCTTCAGGGAAGTAGCTATCAATAACCCCCACAGAGTCATTTTTGTCCAAGGCAGCAACCAATTTATTGCTAGTCTCTTTTATAGCTTTCATGTGACGCGGTGCTATATAACCAGCCGCGCCTATCATTGCAAAATTTTTCATACTCATTCCCCCTAGCTAAACTATATTATAAACGTAAGTCAGATTCGTCTTTGCTTAAAACATGCTTAACATCATATAAAACATGATTTTCTTTACCTAGACGTCGAATTTCATTTTCTCCCCACTCCTTAAAATCGGAATGGTCTACGGCTAGGACAATCGCATCATAGGCCCCTACTAATAACTCGGACACAAGATCAACTCCATATTCATTCTTTACTTCATCTGCATCTGCCCACGAGTCGTAAATATCAACATTCATATTAAAGCTTTCTAACTCATGAACGATATCAATAATCTTAGTATTTCGGACGTCAGGGCAATCGCCTTTAAACGTAAACCCTAAGACCAACACCTTAGCCTCATCGATATGGATTTTCTTCTTTGAAACTGCCTTAACAAGCTGAGTAGCTGTGTATTGCCCCATACCATCATTAATACGACGGCCAGATAAAATAACCTCTGGCTGGTAGCCCACCTCTTTAGCTTTATAAGTTAAATAATAAGGATCTACACTAATGCAATGCCCACCGACTAGGCCCGGCTTAAATGGTAAAAAGTTCCATTTTGTGCCAGCAGCATCGAGAACTTCTTGCGTATCAATATCTAGAATATTAAATATTTTTGCAAATTCATTAATAATCGCAATATTCAAATCACGCTGTGTGTTTTCAATAACTTTAGCCGCTTCAGCGACCTTTATTGATGATGCCTTATGTGTACCAGCAGTAATAATTGTACAGTATAAGCTATCAACAAAAGTTGCTACTTCTGGCGATGAACCCGAGGTTATTTTTGTGATTTTTGTTAATGTATTTTCTTTGTCACCGGGATTTATACGCTCCGGAGAGTAGCCAGCATAGAAATCTTTATTAAAGACTAAGCCACTCCCTTTTTCCAACAATGGAATGCATACCTCTTCAGTAGCACCTGGGTATACTGTAGATTCATATATCACAACATTCCCTTTAGAAAGAACCTTAGAAAGCATCAAGGAGGACTTTTCTAGAGGTGTTAAATCGGGTGCGCTTGCATCATCAATTGGTGTAGGAACTGTTACAATATAAACATTACAGCCATTTAAATCTTTAAGTGATGAGCTAAATTTTAAACCACTTGAATTATCCAGCTCGCGTGGTTCAACCTCTAATGTAGAGTCTTTACCCAGCTTCAATTCATCAATACGAGTTTGATTTATATCAAAACCAATAACACTATTTTTTCTTCCAAACTCCACAGCTAAAGGCAGCCCAACATAACCCAGACCAATGATTGCTATTTTTGTATCTTCTAATGTAACCATAACAAATCTCTTTAATTTATCCAGAAACCAACAAAATAATTTGAGGGAATAATTTCAGTATTTAGTGAGCAGTACTCTAGGCCTAAAAATTCTAGTCAATATTCTATCTAGAAACATTTTTTAAATACTAGCAATAATATCAAAGCAAGCCTGCTCTGGATTTGTTGCTTGAGTAATCGGGCGCCCAATAACCATATAATCGCCACCTGCATCAACTGCCTGCTTGGGGGTCATAATACGACGCTGATCACCAGCAGCACTACCCACAGGGCGAATACCTGGAGTGACGGTTAAGAAATCATCACCACACAAACTTTTGATCAATTCAATCTCTTGCGCACTACTGACTACGCCATCCATACCAGACTGTTTAGATAATTTTGCCAAACGCTCAACCTGCTGCTGCGGTAAAACATCCAAACCAATACCCGCCAAGTCAGATTGTTCCATCGAGGTTAAAACAGTCACAGCAATCAACAGAGGCTTATGACTTTTATTAGCAATTGCTTCAGCAGCAGCAGCCATCATACGTTCACCACCAGAGGCATGAACATTCACCATCCACACACCTAACTCAGCGGCAGCAGCCACTGCGCCAGCACAAGTATTAGGAATATCATGGAATTTCAAATCTAGGAAAACATCAAAGTCCATTTTATGCAGTTGCTCTAAAACTGCAGGACCAGAAGCGGTAAAAAGCTCCTTACCTACTTTTACGCGACACTTTTTTGGATCCAGCTGCTTCGCCATTTCAATCGCTTGCTTAGGCGTTGGGTAATCCAATGCGACAACAATCGGAGAGATACTATCTTGAAGGGAGTTTTTATCAGAGCTAGATGTATTCATAAAATTCGGTCTTTCTTCTAAAATCAGGCTTTTCTAATTTTGGTTCTGCTAAGTTATGCTTCTTTATCAATTCGCTGCGGTAACACTTGCCCAATTTTTGCACGATGGGCAACGCCAATGATGCTCTATGGCTTTAAAGCCGCAACTACGGCAAACATACTTAGATTCAGTTTCAACAATACGCCGCAGAATATCATAAACTGACATAAGCTGCGATGAATTAAGTACGGCTTTTTGAGTGACAACCATCTCAACCAGAGCAAAGAAACCTTGGTTTGAGGGGTGTTGAAATAACTCAGTTAATAAAATCTCTATCGCGTGCTGCTGCTGCCCTTTTTCTGCCAGCAATTTCACTCTTTTTACCAAAACATCAATGGCGTGATTATGCTGCCAATGATTCGCCAAATGCTTATCCAACCCCTGATAATCCTCGAGTTTAATGAAGCACTCAGCCATTTGAGGCAAGATCGCTAACATCACATTATTATCTTGCTTGAGCGCTTTTAAATAACAGCGAATCGCCTCATGATGCTCTTCTTGGCTCGCGGCTATTTGAGCAAATATCACATTTGCACGGGCACATAGCGGGTTAACTTTCAGTGCAAGCTTAAGATATTGATGGCTTTCTAAGTATCCACCTTTTGAAAACGCTTCATCAGCATATTCACAGGCCGCTTGAGCAACTCGATAAGTTATATCCGGCAAATCAGGAAGTTTTGATTTTTTGTACAGTTCAAGAATTGACTTCCATTCTCGCTCTTCTTCATACAACTGCACCAATAACCGGGAAGCTTGCTTGCGAGTATGCCCTTCTTCTTGAAGTAAATCCGTTAACAGCCTTTCAGCACGGTCCAACAATCCTGCCTTTAAAAAATCCGTCGCTAATTCAAGCTCAACATCTAATTGAGCCTTATCGGATAGGTCAGTACGGGCAAATAAGTTTTGATGGAGCTGAATGGACTTTTCAGTTTGGCCCTTTTCACGGAAGATGCGACCTAAATTTAAATAGAGTTCAACGGCTTCATCGCTGATTTCTGCGACATCCAATAAGCGATCTAGTGCACCATCATTGTTTTCGGCCAATAAGAAATCAATACTAGGCAGCGTATCACGACCCATCTTTAAGTTCGCTGAACGCTTACCTTGAAAGCGACCTAATAGCCAACCACAGCCGATGGCCACCAGTAATAGCAAATAAATTACTAGATCGGCATTCGCTGGAAATTGCATTAGTGATTAAGCTTTTCAAGCTTAGATTTGGCTTGTTTTAATTCTTTCTTCAGGCGCTTATTCTCTAAACCCTGCAGCATCTTCGAGACTGAAGCGACCAGCAATCCCAGCATCACACCAACCGCAACTAAAATACCCGACCAAAGTGAGAGCGGAAACTGAACAGAATCAATAAAGATGAAATCCAAGAGAATGCTCTGCTCATTATAAAGCGAGAACAAAATTCCATAGCCAAATACAGCCAATACAATTAGCAGGACTAGGAGGTTTTTAAGTAGTTTCATTAGGCGCCTAAGCTATCATTAACTTGATCACGGAGTTCTTTTCCAGGCTTGAAGTGCGGCACAAACTTGCCAGACAATTCAACGGAATCACCGGTTTTTGGATTACGTCCCATACGCGGGGAGCGATAATGCAGCGAGAAGCTGCCAAAACCACGAATTTCAATACGTTCGCCCGTCGATAATGACTGCGACATATGATCTAGAATGGTTTTCACCGCCAATTCGACATCCTTCGCCGATAACTGGGGTTGTTTTGTTAACATACGCTCGATCAGTTCTGATTTTGTCATTACGACATCCTTCGCGGAAGCAGATAAAGGTCTTTAGATCAATAACTTACAATCTGTAGTGGTTTATTGCAAGCATAAAAAAACCCCGCCTTTCTTGCGAAAGACGAGGTTTTTCTTAAGCGCTTAGCTTATAAGCCGTTAAACTTATTCGCCTTTCTGGCTCAACTGCTCTTTGATAAGGTCACCAATGGTAGTTGGGCCCTTAACATCAGCTTCAGACTTAGCACGCTGGTCAGCAATTGCTTGCTTGTCAGCTGCTGCGTCTTTCGACTTGATAGACAAGTTGATTACGCGATTCTTACGATCAACGTTAGAAATGATAGCGTCTACAGAGTCGCCTTCTTTCAATACGTTGCGAGCATCTTCAACTTTTTCACGGCTAATT
>Ga0209290_1000386_pt1 | contig 34099 bp, 27 predicted proteins | sample EN1Hudsemesocosm_2_FD_184632 | JGI IMG/M metagenome (GOLD analysis project Ga0209290, IMG submission 184632) | Methane-oxidizing microbial communities from mesocosms in the Hudson Canyon - EN10B Hudson Canyon (SPAdes) (version 2) | ecosystem: Environmental > Aquatic > Marine > Cold seeps... | reverse complement strand
TGGCTTCAGGTACACTAGACCAGTCTAAGCAAGTTTCCATGGTGTCTACAATTACACCAACATCCCATAAACCATGACGTAGGTAAGGAGAGCGGAAACGACTGTGTTCCCAGCGTTTCCCCATCAATCCGCCAGTAAATACGCCGTTATGTTTATTAATAAATTTCTTCGTAAGGCTTAGCGCAGATTTACATTGAGCTTTTGACCCGGTTGTTCCAAAGGTAAACATCGTTTTACCTTCGCTTGAGCCTCGAACTGACAAATATTTTTCTAATAGATTAACCGCGCCTTCATAGCCTGCCAGCTTAAGGTGTGTTTTTGTTTCTGTAGGATTACTTAAGCGCATCATAGAAAGCTGGATGCCGTTTTGAACTATTTCGCGAGTCGCTTTCATGCCTACTTCCCAGTTTGGGAAAAAGGCAACATAGAAACTTTCCTTCTCAGAAATTGGCATCACACGAACCTTAACCTCGGTAATGATCCCCATTCGACCTTCACTACCTAAGAACATCTCCCTAATATCAGGGCCAGCTGAAGTAGCAGGGAAAGTTGGGATATCTAAGGTGCCCTGCAAAGTTTCAATACGGCCACCGGCAAACATTTTTTCAATTCGACCATACCGTAATGACTGCTGCCCACTAGATCTACTCGCAACCCAGCCACCTATAGTGGAAAGTTCCCAGGATTGCGGGTAGTGGCCAAGGGTAAAACCTTCTTTGGCTAATTGAGACTCAATATCTGGACCAAGCGTACCCGCACCAAAGGTCGCTATCTGACTTTCTTTGTCTAAGTCCATCAATTTGTTCATACGGCTCATTGAAACTGTAATGACAGCTTGTTCACCCGCTTCAGGTGTAATATGTCCGCAAACAGATGTACCGCCGCCATATGGAATAACGATAAGATCATGTTCTTTTGCAAACAACAAAATTTCCTGAACATCTTCGCTTGATTCAGGAAAAGCGACACCATCTGGAAAGGTGCCAAAATTCCCACTCCGCATCGCAAGCCAATCAGGAATACTTTGTCCACGACAGTGACGTAATCGTTCTTCTGCATTTGTACTGATCAAACGATGTTTAGGTGATCTTGATTTTGGAACTTTATTTACGGCCTCCTCTAACGTGGCATCTTTAAGGGGCGTAGACTTACCCACGCGTTGTTCGATGAACTTGAGAGATGAAGCGCTTAACTCAAAGTCCAAATTGTTTTTATCATCACCCCAACCATTCCAGCGTTTCATATTGACCTCTATAATTTAATTAATTAGTTATTTTGAAATTGTATAAAATCCAGTACCGTCTCAACGTATTTGTTTACATATGAACAATTTAGAAATATTTTAATGTGTTTTATTTTATTTTTTTATGATTGAATAGGTAGGAATATTGATAATTTCGGACATTATTTTCAGGCAATACCCAATAAAGAGAAAGCAATGAAACAATCTCAAACGATTATGGGCATTTCGCTTTTGGTTAAACTGGTTGAAGAATATGGTTTCTCTCCCTTAGCCATGCTCAAACATGCAGGGATTGATCAAAACTTATTACATGACCACAAGGCAAAAATTACCTATGAGCAGGATGCGGCTTTTGTTGAAGCCATGTTGAGTGAAATTAACGACCCTGAACTAGGTTTTAAAGCAGGCCAACACACCAAAATGAGTGCCTTTGGCAGTATGGGATTAGCCGCCGCCTCAAGTAGTACTGTTGAAGAGGCAATTGCATTCTTCCTTAAATACATCAAACTTTCTTATACACACTTTGATGTCACTTTTCGTAAGGTAGGGGATAAAGCCATATTGAGATTTGGTGATTTGTACCAAATGGATCAATTAAAAAGATTTTATGTAGAAAGAGATTTCTCATTTGTGCTTATCTCAACAAGGGATATGTTTCCTCGTTCATACGAAGGACAAAACTTTAAAACGATACACTTTGATTTTGAACAGCCAGAAAAAAGTATGGACTATGAACGCCTATACGGATGCCCCGTCAAGTTTTCGCAAACCTATAATGAAATACTGTTTGATAGAAGTTATCTCAAAAGGGAGCTTCCACAAGCGAACCCTCTAACTCGAGATATGCTTGAAGAACATTGCGAAACTCAAAAAAATGAAATGACGGGGCCAGAAACGTATTCATACAAAATAGCGCAAGCAATTAAGGATTACCATGAGGCTATTCCGAGCCTTGATGAAATAGCGATTAAATTTCATACCACTTCAAGAACAATAAGAAGAAAACTAAAAATTGAAGGTATTAATTTTCAAGAACTTGTTAATAAAGAGCTTAAAAAAAAGGCGATCTATTACCTTGAGACGACTGAATTTTCAGTAGAAAAAATTGCAGAGTTACTCGGTTATAGTGAATCAGCTAGCTTTATACATGCGTTTAAGCGATGGACAGGCAAGGCGCCCACCGCTTATCGTTCTTGAAAACAAATACCGCCACTTTTAGATCCTCTGTCTTCATTCGTTATTCAATTCTTTCTCCTTTATGGTGAATGAATGAGACAACTATCGAATTATGTCGCCCACTCGTAATATTTTTAAAGTGTTAGTGCCTCCTTGTGCATTTATATAATCACCTTTGGTTATAATAATTAAATCATCTTTTTGAAGAATCTGCATTTGAAGAAGCGTTTCAACCGCAAAACTATTAACTGTTTCATTCTTGATTGTACTGACATCAAAAGCGATGGTTTGAACACCTCGATACAATGTCATTTTTCTTTGAGTTTGTAATGAACCTGAAAATGCAAATATAGGGATTTTTGATCGAATGCGAGACATAAGCAAGGGCGTTGCGCCTGTTTCTGTCATGCATATTATAGCTTTGACTCCCGTCAAATGGTTGGCAGCATACATGGCCGATAGCGCTATTGACTCATCAATTTCTTTAAATGTCTCGTGCATTCTATGTTGAGAAACTTGTGTTGGAATATAATTTTCAGCGCCTTTACAAATACGGCTCATCGCTTCAATTACTTCAACAGGAAAATCACCAACGGCCGTTTCAGCAGATAACATGACCGCGTCGGACCCATCAATAACGGCATTGGCAACATCTGAAACTTCTGCACGAGTTGGTATAGGGCTAGAGATCATTGATTCCATCATCTGAGTGGCCGTGATAACGACACGGTTTAATGCCCTGGCGCGTTGGATAATGTGCTTTTGTACTGCAACTAATTCAGCATCACCTATTTCAACGCCTAAATCCCCTCTAGCTACCATGACACCATCTGACACGCGAATAACCTCATCGAGCGAATTACTATCATCAATAAGTTCTGCACGTTCAATTTTTGCGATTAAAGCTGCTTCAGAAGAAGCTGCTTTTAGTAGTGCTCGCGCCTCATTCATATCACTAGCGCTACGCGGAAAGGAAACGGCGACATAGTCTGCTCCAATAGCCGCAATTGTTTTTATATCTTTCTTATCTTTTTCAGTTAGCGCTTTAGCAGATAACCCGCCACCTTTTTTGTTTATCCCTTTGTTATTTGAAAGAGTGCCGCCGACTAAAACTTCACAATAGATACGTGTACCATTATTTTCTTTGACCAATAGTTCAATTCGTCCGTCATCTAATAATAGAATATCGTTTGCATGTGTATCTTGAATAACAACTTCATGATCAATGCCAATGGCTTCCTGATTACCTGCATTAGCGTCTAATTGACTATCCAGAGTAAACTTGTCGCCAGTTTTTAATTGAACTTTATCTTTTAGAAACCTTGTGATTCTAATTTTTGGACCTTGTAGATCTGCTAGTATTGCAACGAAACGGCCTTGATTCTTTGCGGCTTGTCTAACTCGCTTAGCGATATCAATGTGGTCTTGACTGTTTCCATGGGAGAAATTCAAGCGTACAACATCAACACCTGCCTTAATAATCGTTTCTAGATCTTCCATCGAGCTAGTAGAGGGGCCAAGAGTGGCTACAATTTTAGTTCGTCTAAACATGCGTACTTCCTAAATAGTGGCTATTCATTAACGCAATTGCGTTGTCCAACATTCTGTTTGAGAAACCCCATTCATTGTCATACCAAGCCATAATTTTTATTTGTTTACCTATAACCTTTGTATGATTGCCATCAAAAATAGCAGATGCCGAATTATGATTAAAATCGCATGAAACAAGGGGCAGGGCGTTATAATCCAAAATTGCTGAATTATCACTGGCCGCTTTCATTATTTCATTAACATCTTCAATGCAGGTTTCTTTTTTGACGCTAACAGTCAAATCTATCAACGAGACATTCGCGATAGGGACTCTAACGGCTAACCCTTCAAATTTCCCCTTTAGGTGAGGTAGTACTTCTCCTATTGCGGCTGCAGCTCCTGTCTTGGTTGGGATCATTGAAAGCATGGCAGAGCGCGCTCTAAATGGGTCTGTGTGGTAAACATCAGTGATACTCTGGTCGTTCGTCGCAGCATGAATGGTTGTCATTAATCCGCTTTCAATGCTGAAGTGTTCATCAAGAATCTTGGCAATAGGCGCTAAACAGTTGGTCGTACAGGACGCATTGGATATAACAGCGTGACTAGATGTTAAACACTTTTCATTTACACCATAAACAATCGTAGCATCCACATCGTTGCCTGGCGCAGATATAATTACTTTCTTAGCGCCGGCTTTTCTGTGCAATTCAGCGGATGATTTATTTGTAAATTTTCCAGTACATTCGAACACGATATCTATATCAAGTGATTCCCAAGGTAAATCTAAAGGGTCTTTCTCAGAAAAAACATGAATAGCTTGTTCGGCAACAAATAAACAGGAATTCTCGTAACTAATTTTTTCAGCGAATTGACCATGAACGGAGTCATATTTTAATAAGTGAGCATTACTCTCAATATCTCCAAGGTCATTGATTGCAACTATAGTAATTTTTTCCTGATAGTTGTTTTCATACAAAGCGCGAACAATATTGCGGCCAATACGACCAAACCCATTCACAGCTACTCTAATGGTCATAACTATTTTTTCCTCTTTTGTTAACAGACTAAAATTAGGAGAAAGTAGATATTAACGTTACTGAGTAAAATTACATTGTCGAAAAAAGACATATAGTGTGGCCTTTTGATCTAAAGAATATTCTGACAACGAAATCAAACTAACTAATATATATCAAATGCAGATTTTGGATTGAGTGCGTTCAAATAAGTTGATCGACGATCATAATTTCGTTTATAGGCGCGTAGGCTAAAGGTAACTTAGCGCTTTTTTAATGTTGATTGGGGTAAATATTGATCATTTAGGACATGAGTGTAATGTCCGTATAGCTAAGAGCAAACTTCGATATGCCAATGGAGACATATCTGTCCATCGTTTAAAGGCTCTCGTAAATGAGCTTTGTTCCGAAAAACCAAGAACTTGTGCGATATCAACAATTTCCATTGTGTTATCTAGAAAATAGGGCAGGCACTCTATTAATTTCGCTCTATCAACTAAAGTGCGGTAGCTAAGGTTACTTTTCTTTAGTAGCTTTCGTACATCCGTTGGTTTGATAAGTAATTCAGCTGACACAGCTTCAATAGATAAAATTTTTCCTGCACCTTTTTGACTTAGAATCTGTTCAATTTTGTCTATTAAAGGTTCATGCCCGAAGGTGGTTAAGACTTGTTGTGACTTTTCTAAAAGTGTTTCATAGACCAAATTATCAGAGTTAGTGACTTTTTCAGATAAGTCGCTGTTTTTGTCTAGACAGATTGCATCATAAGGTTGGTCAAAATACACGCGGCAACCAAAAAGCGCTTCATAAACTTCAATGCTTCCTTTTTGGCTATGTTGAAACGTGACGCAGGAAACTTGAAACCGCTTATTAACCATTGTTAGTCCAACTTTTAGCCAACTTGTAATGGAGGCTTCAACTGAATGACGAGACATTAACTGCCTAGGCCATTTAGAATCCCAACAAATAAGAGTAGTGTCTTCTTCGCGGATGACCATTTTTCCTATACTGCTATAAATTCCTTGAAAACAAGAAACACTTCTAAGAGCACTAATTATATTTGGTGCACTAATCGCTAAGAAACCAACTATTGTAAAAGAGTTTGCAGTAAAGGATTTACCGAAATGTATTCCAAGATAAGGGGCGTTTAAATAGTGACTTGCATATTCATATGCTTGATTTAGATGTCTAGCTTTGAGCCAGTCTTTGTCGTTTTCTAAATCAAAACCAAGCATCTCCTTAATGACTAAATCTTTGCTGAGGCCACGTTTTTCTAGATATTCAAATAATTTGGCCAAGTACTCACCATTGATGCTTGGTTCGATTATATTCGATACAGACATAGACAAGTTCTTTAAGGTTAGTTTATTTGCAGAAGGTTCAATTTATTAAATTCAGTATTTAACTAATATAGCAACCGCTGTATTCACTGTCTATTACAGAAGTTGTTAACACAATTTTTGACATTTTTGAGGTGAAATAAGCAAATATTGGTCAATATTTAAAACGATTTTATTGTCATGATAAACTTAGAAATCGCTCATTATTTTGGGCATATAAAAATAATCATAGTCGTGTCATATGAGAGATTTATGGGTATTAGCCCAATGCAGTTGGTAATAATTCTGGTGATAGTAACGCTAATTTTTGGAACCAAAAAATTACGTAATATGGGCGGTGATCTAGGAGGTGCAGTCAAAGGTTTTAAAAAAGCTATGAAGGATGAAAACGCTACTTTAACTAAAAAAACAAGTATTGATGTTATTAAAAGCAAGCCAGAAAAAACAGATGAAACCGTAACAAACGTTACGTTTCAAAATGTCGATTAACACTCTAATTGTCTGGGTTATCAATCATGTTTGATATTGGTTTTTTAGAGCTGTTTTTTGCTGCGGTAATCGGTTTGCTTGTACTTGGTCCAGAAAGGCTACCAGTTGCAATAAAAGTATTTGCTAAATGGCTTGGTCTTGCTAGAAGTATGTTTACTCAATTTACAGATGAAGTTGACAGACAAATTAAGGTAGAAGACTTAGGTGCTGAGTTAAAAGAAGAAGCTGAAAGTCTTAATATAAATAACAATACTCAGTTAACACAGCCATCCACTAACGGTTAACGGAGGCTCATTTTTATAACAAATATACTTTCAGCCATATGGTTTTTACAAATTTCACATAGTATTGGAGCTGTCACTATGCAACATTTGGAACTCTGTCAATTCGAATCGAATTCAAAAAAAGGTCATTACGAAAGTTACTTTCTTCGTGCTAACCACCCGAGTAAGTCTCAAGCATTTTGGATTCGTTACACTATTTTTTCACCAGAAGGCTATGAAAACAAGACGATTGGTGAGATATGGGCAATGTACTGCGATGGTGATTCCAATCAAGTTATTGCAGTACAAGAAGATTTTCCATTTAGCCAATGTCATTTTTCAACAAATGAATATGCTTTCAAAATTGGAGGTAGTGTCCTTACAAAAGGAAGTCTAAGTGGTTCATCAAAACTCAATAAACATTCGATATCTTGGAACCTTAATTATAGCGGTGACGAATCACCCGTTTTACTGTTTCCTGAAAAACTGTATTCAACGCGACTCCCTAAAGCCAAATCACTTGTCACTACTCCAAATACGGTATTTGATGGGTCCATTATAATAGATGGTAAACAGCTCAAAATTGATCAGTGGCAAGGAAGTGAAAACCATAATTGGGGCCGTAAACATACTGACGAATATGCCTGGGGACAGGTTGCAGGTTTCGATAACAGACCGGATGCATTTTTAGAATGTTCTACCGCTAGAATTAAGGTCGGGCCTATTTGGTCACCGTGGATGACGCTAGCAGTATTAGTTATTGATGGTGAAAAATACAACTTCAACTCTGTCCTGTGCTCAATGAAAGCATCTGCAAGATATGACTATTTCAACTGGGACTTTAAAACAAAAAATAAGCAGGAAGAATTAGTCGTAAATATACATGCGCCGAAAGAACACTTTGCAGGTCTCACATATAAAAACCCACCGAAAGGTCAACATACATGCCTAAACAGTAAAATCGGAAGTTGTGAAGTTAAATTAACGGATAAATTTGGAAAGGTTACGGTGATTAAAACAAAAAACCGTGCTGCTTTTGAGATACTGACTGATGCTTCGAATCACGGTATCAAAATACAGAATAATGCCTAGCTTACAACAAGCCTAGTTTCTTAGTTGTAAGTCCAAACTAATTGCACCGGCGTAGGTGTATGATATTCATATCAATATTGGAGTATGATAAATTGATTCAACTTAATGACCTAAAGAATGCGTCAATAGAAGGCCTCGAAACCCTTTATTGCGAACATACAGCATCACCATCACCAAAAGGGTGTTTTCAAGGTATATTTTTACAGCGTTTGGATAAACCTGGTAATAGGCGACCTTTGTATTATGGTTCAAAATCTTTTGAGTTTCTTCCATTTGGAATCGATTTTAACTCATGCAAGTGGTACTTCTTTCACCCCTTAATGCGAATCGCAAAATTCAGAACCCAGTGTGAGGCTTCACGTTGGAGAGATTGCGAAGTTATAAAACTTCATTATGACGTATCTCATCTTCCCTCGGTAATTAAGCGTGTTCTTTATGATGAAATTAAGCCAATATCTCACGATTTATGTCTTGGTTTAGGTGGATTTAACTTAGAGAAAGATGAAGGAGATCAGTTTTATTTTGCTTTGATACGTAGATAAATGAATCAAATAAGGGCATGCACGGTTAAAAATATTAGTAATCATTCTAGAAATTAGGGACACTGGCTTCGTTACTGTCTCGTAACCAAATTTCTTATGTTTGTTCGTATATTTTCAATATAAATAGCTTGATGACAAAGTGTTTTTCTTATAGTGATAAGCCATAATCATCAAATATTTGTTTATAACGTCCCTTTTTTTTCAGTGCTGTCATAGCTATTTTAAGTTTATCAAAGTGTTGAAAAGGCAGCTTTTTATTGCTTGCTAGAAAGGTGTTGAATTTTTGAATTATTTTACTTTTTGTGGTCCTTAATTCTGGGTGTTGGGCGAATGTGTAATTGATTACGTGCTGCTCTGCGAGCCACGTATCAATACGCTTGAGTTTGAGTAATTTGACAAATATATCACCTTCTCTAACATCTCTGTGAATGTCTGGGTAGTTATGTTCCGTAAGCCAATTATCCCAGCTGGACTTCATTTGTACACCAATAACACGATTGTAGGCTGATTCTGCAGTTAAATGCTCGCCGTTAATTGTGACAAACCTTGTGCCGGTATTAAAGATTTTTAGTCCCCAATTATAACTTGCAGCACGTGTTTCGGTATAGGTGAGTGGGAATATGAGCGAGTGTGGCGTTTGTTTTACCATCAATTGAGCTCGAGCCCAAGGGACTTTTACAACCTCATACCCTAACTCTGCTTCGTCGAACAAGTACTTTACAATTTCATGCGCATAACCTATTTTTTTCTGATCGATATTGACCATAGGCGAGAAATTGGACGTGTATATCAGTGTTTTTTCTTCTGCTTCTATTGAAATGGATAACAACGCTAAATTTATTATTAAAATATGAGGTAACCAGTGAAGCTGCGTTATTTTATTGAGCATGGTTGCGTATCCTTTCCATCTAGTTATTAAGTCATATAGCCGTAGAGTGGCTAGAACTCTTAAAGGCAATTTTTCTATAGAATCCATTGTATACATGTCATTATGTATAAAATAGTTATACATCTTAATGACATAATCTCTAACTATATTGTTCAAATATTAAATGACTAAAGTTGAGATTACACTAGTAAAATTAGCTAGCTATCTGAGAAATAGAACGGTAGGTTATTTCTGGTTTTCAAAAAAGGAACGCTGTTATAGTTCAGGAAACTTTACCAGAAGTAAGCTAACCAATAAGAATTAAGCCAATCTAGCCCAGTATCTTAGTTAAGTTTATAGCAGCATTAAAGTAAGCTTCACATAATGTAAATCATGAATTATCGAACAACCTTAAGTGTTTTCTATGTGCCGTAAATTCAATTGATCACCTGATGTCCGCTCATGGCACTAGAGACTAACTTGTGCCATGAACGATCACATAGGTAGGTGTTAACTGAAATGAATAATCTAACTTTTTGCTGTTAATAAAACATGTCACACCAAACTTAATCGATATTAATGTAACTTAAATAGAGCAAAATTATTTCTAATGACTAATTCTTGCATCGAGACCTAATTGTGAATTGGCACTGTACAAACGGATATCCTTCGCGGTCATTGGACCATATTGATTAATAGCTTTTACATAATTTATTAGCAATTCAATTTCCATTGACTCTAAAGATTTATAACTAGGCATGTTTATAGCTTGTCTATCAAAAAAATACTCAGCTATTGGTCCAATAATAAATGTGTCCGTTAATTTTTGGTCAATACCATGAGATATCCACTGTCGAATCGAATTCGAATTGCCATTATAAGTTAAGATTTTAAAATCATTTCCAAAGTAACCTGGTATATAACCTTTTAAGGATTTATTGTTTTTGAACCCACCTTGGCCCATTGGCCCATGACATTGAAAGCAATGATATTTACGGACTAATCCTTCACCTATAACAAGTTTATTTGTCGAATTGGTTAGTGAGCGCTGTAGGTAATTTCTTTGAAGGCGAATGGCTTCAAAATAGGCCATCACATCGGAGCAGCTTACATCATAGTCAACGTGTTCGGAATCCTTGTTAAAATTTGAACACTGTTGATCATTGAAATCTGCTAGAGGTTTATTAGGTTGGCCATGACATTCAACGCACCCTTTCATTTCGGCATATTCTGCACCGCGCGCAACAGGAGATGACTCAGGGTATAAACGATAACCAACCCAAGCTACTAGCGTTAATAAGCAACTGAAAAATGCAAGTAAACCAAACAGTTTCATAATATTAACAGGCATAGTTTTCACATTTGAATCGAGTGATTATTAAATCATCATTGAATAGTCACATTTAAACTTGGGTAGCCTTCAGTATAAATCCAGTCTTTGTCACGTGCAGGAATATGGCAACCTATACATTCTGATTTATAATCTTTCGTAACTGTTTCCTTAAGATTACTTGCGTTGAACAAAGCCCACCCCCAACCATTTCCCCAAAGTGGGTTGGATGTGAATCGACCTTTAGTGTCTTTAATCATAATAAACCAACCTTCTACTTCACTACCTCTACTTACTGTACCAGTAGTCATAGTAGATGTTGTCGTTTGCAAAAGTTCTTTGATGATCACAGCCCCATTGGGAAATTTTTGAAATTTATTGTAATAATCTGCAACACCTTGTTGGGTGTAAACGTTATGTAAACCGGCCGCGCCATGCCTACTAGCAGCGCCACTGGTTTCTATTTCTTTTGAGGCGATAGACCAAGTACCCAAGAATGACCATGTAGACTGAAAGTTTTTTGGCAAAGAGATATTTCCATTTTTATCCACGATCGTTTTATAAGTAGAATCAAATGAATCATTAGCAAATACTACACTGACAAATAGTAATACTATGGTTCCAATAAGTTGTTTCATTAGTATCACCTTTGTAGTTGCTTGATTCCGATAAGAACTTCCATGTTCTTATTCACTAGATAATCCCAAGGGTATTGCTACCTAATATTTACCACCGACACCTGCGCCTTTTTTACCTGCCTTTTTAGCCGTTGTGAGTATTGGGTAATATTGAGTGAAAACCATATCATCCGCTGCCGCTGCTGTATGACATGCCGCGCAAGCAGGTGTTGGCATGGCTGCTGTTGTATCATTGTAGGGTTCTGGTTTATGCCCAAATGAATAATAAGCCCATCCACCTGAGTCTTTCGAGTATCTTTTGGAGTCTTTGTGAGCTATTTCAAAACCATGTAATTGACCGTTAAAAAAACCGATCCCGCTTGTTGCTTTAGTATCACCGACTAATGTCAGTTCTTTAGCAAACATAGTTCCTTCGCGAAACTTTCCGGTTTTTTTCCAGTGTTTCCAACTTTTTGGATCAATATAGACAGAATGAAACTCTGGAAAGGGTGCAGCACCACCGTTTAATGAATTAGGCGTAACTGGGCTGCCTACAAATATCCATTCGCGCCAACCAGCAGGGCGTATTAATTCACCTTGTTTAGTAAACTTAGCTTCATAAACATTTTTATCACTAGCCTGCACTAGTGAAGTTGAAAAAAATGAAACCATGGATAAGAACATGGCGACTCTCAAGCTTTTGACTAAATTTTTCATAAATAATTTCCTTATGCATTATTGTTGGTTGACTTAGCGACAAGTTGAGCCAAGTTAAGGGCTAATGAAATATTTATATCACAGCAGATTGTTAATATGGTTACTTAAGGACTATTATATTGTTAATCTTATTACTTGAATGTTTCAATTGTTTCAAGGTCAAATAAATCTTGTCTGATGAGCTGGCTCTTAGGCAATATATATTAAGGTATACCGTAGAAGTTTGATCTAATAATCAATACTTTAAGGAGTTAATCCCTAAAGTATTAGTTTTACTACTTTAAATAAAAAGCTTTGCGAAAAAAGCAAACTAATGATTTATAACCATTCAATAGAAATACTTTTTATTGAACCTGTAGTGAGTTTAATCGATTGACGATTTCAATATCACATAAACTCTGGTTAAAGCAAACGGTGTATACGGTTATAGTCGTTACTATTTTCCTCACGTCGATCTTTGGTATTACGTTAGTCACGTCCTATGACGACAAACACAACCGACAAAAACAATATAGTAATCAGTTAATCGACTCCTATTATGATGTAGCAGCACGTGCAGCATTTCATGTTGATAAACTTCAGGCTGAAGCGGTGGTTGATGGTTTGATGCAATATGATTTAATTTATCGTGTTTCTATTATCACTGATATGGGGGAAGTACTTGTTAATCGTGCAATACCCAATAAAACATTAGAAAAAGATTTTCTTACTGATTGGTTATTTTCAGATGTTACACATTTCAAACGTAAATTAGTTATAGACCGATCAAAATTTGTAACAGGTCAGCAACTAATGATCCAAAATGGTAAAATATCTGTTGGTGAAATAGAAATATATGCAGATGCGGCAATTATTAGTCAATCGTTTATAAAGGAAGTTAAAAACAATATAGCAATCTTAACTATTGAGTTCTTAATCCTTGCTGTTGCTTTGGCGGTCATATTTCATCGAACAATTACTAAGCCCCTTGAAAATGTTGTAAAACAGCTCAGTACTATCGATCCAAATAGTAAAGAATTAGCTAGTCTTAAGTCACCTCCCAATCATGAATTAGATGAACTTGGTATGGTGGTTAAAAGTACCAATGAGTTATTGAATCGAATTGGAGAACAGCAAGTAGATTTGGTACATAGAGAGAAACTTGCTGCATTAAGTTCAGTATTGGCAGAGGTTGCTCATGAATTGAATAACCCATTAGCCGTTCTGACAACTCAGGCTGAACTGCTACTAGAAACTTCAAGCGATCAACAATCCAAAAAAAGAGCACTAAAAATTATAAGCCCAGCAAAACGATGCGCCAACATCGTACAAAAATTCCTTAACTTAACAAGACGAAGAAAAATAGAAAAATCGATTGTTGACGTGCATCGACTAATCAATGAATCTATAGAATTACTCAGCTATCAACTTATTAAGAATGAAATTGAACTCCAAGTTGACATACAATCCGACATACCAAAGATTTGGGGTGATGGCCCTCAACTCAGTCAAGTTGTTATCAACATACTTATTAATGCGCAACAATCGTTTATAGATACTCATGATTGCAAATTAATTATCGTAAAAGTCTATAGCGATAGCGACAAAAACAATGTGTATATCTCAATAACTGACAATGGCTCTGGAATTCAAGATGATATTCGAGAAAATGTATTTGTTCCTTTTTTTACAACAAAAGCAGAAGGGTTTGGTACAGGTCTTGGTCTTCCATTTTGTAAGTCAGTTATTGACGGACATAAAGGTTCAATTGAGTTAAACAAACAACAAAACCATGGGACAGAAGTTCTTATTAAAGTGCCAGGAAAAACTGGTCAACATGCTGATAGTAGTCAGTCACCTAAACTTGACCAATCACTTTTACCACAAAGCATCTTAATCGTTGATGATGAAGAATCGCTAGCTTCTAGTATCTCAGAGGTTATGTTTAAATATGGTCACATGGCAACCACTGCTAACAGTGTTGTTAAAGCTATGGATTTAATTAAAAACAATTCGTTTGACATTATTCTTACTGATATTCATATGAAAGGCCTTGATGGAATAGATTTTTTCTATGATGCCAAGCATTTTAATAACGCATTAGCAGATAAGTTTATCTTTATGACGGGTTATTCCTTAGAACAAAAATCAAAAGACTTTTTTACCGCTGAAAATCATATTTATTTAAACAAACCGTTTAAAATTAGTGAGTTGTTTGATGCTATTAGTAAAGCTGTTTTAAGAGTAAACCTTTCAAAGTTAGCAAAAAATAATAAATAGGATTCCTTTAATGTTTGATGGTAAGCATATTCTTGTCGTAGATGATGACCCGGAGATTTGTGACGCACTCACTGAATATCTGCAACTTAGACGTTTTAAAGTTTCTTCAGCAAGTGATGGGGATGAAATGCAGAAAATTATACAAAATTCTGTCGTTGATTTAGTTGTTCTGGATGTAGGCTTGCCTAAGGTTGATGGGATAGAGTTAGCGCACCGTTTAAAGCAAGAGCATGAGATTGGTATAATCATGTTAAGTGGTCACGGAGCACCTGAGGATAGGGTTTTAGGGTTGGAAAATGGCGCGGATGATTATATGGTAAAACCTTTCAGCACCCGCGAATTGTTAGCGCGTATTCACAGTGTTTTAAGGAGGATGAATGTTGCTGAGATAAAAGAGTCTGAGCAATCGAATTTAAGAAACAATGACGAAGTCATTACATTTGGTAGATGGGTTTACAATATATCTAGCCAGACTATCTTTGATGTCAATGGCAAATGTCCAAACTTATCGACAGGTGAACATGATTTACTCGCCATTTTAATAGATAACGCAAATACGCCAGTCTCTCGTGAGAAACTTCAAATGCAAACATCTCATCGCGATTGGAACCCTCTTGATAGAAATATCGATGTTAGAGTAACTCGACTAAGAAAAAAGCTTGAAATAGATCCGACAAAACCAAAGTATATTAGGACGGTAAGAAATGTCGGCTATATTTTTTATACTATAAAACAAAATAATAACGGGTTTAAAGCTAATGATTAATCAAAGCAACTACCTGAAAAACATAATACGACTACAAATTATATTAATATCATTGATAGCATGCTTTTTATCCATAAAACCATTACATGCCACTGAACGCGTTTCTTACATGATTCTTGCAGAAACAGTTGAACCAATTATGATCGTAAAAGATAGTGCTCCAATGGCTGGTGGTATTATGACAGAAATAGTTAAGCTAATTTTTCAGGATTCTAATTATCACGTTGAGCCCGTTGTATTACCTTGGCAAAGGATGCAAGAGGAGTTTAAAAATCGAAAAGATTGGATTATACATGGAATCCCTAACTCTTTTGACACCGATATTCCTTTTGAAATGTCAGTGCTGCCCATTTTTCCATTTAACCATTCTGCTGTTACTCTTAAAAAAAATGGCATAACAATTAACAAATTAGAAGACTTAAAAAACAAGAAACTTATTTTGGTTGAAAACTTTCACTACGCGAAACTTGATACATTTATAAAATCTGAACAGGAAAAAAATATAAGTAATTCAATTGGTGTCGTACGAGGATTTTCTCCAAGTGGTACCTTACGAATGCTTAAACACGAACGTGGTGATGTAGTAATAGATTGGCAAGCTAGAATTATTTACAACCTTCGTAGTGCAGGGTTAACTATTGATGATTTAGATTTTCATGACGCGTCTGAAATAGTGCCTACTAAAAACGTTTATTTAGCTTTTAGTTCTCAGCAATCAGACAAATTTCGGGTTTTCGTTAATGCCAAAATAAAACAACTGACTGACTCAGGACAACTTCAAAAAATTGTAGAGAAATATTACAAACCAACAGTTCCACCTATAAACTGGTCTATTTTGTAAGCTAATTTAACTTTTTCAATATCGTAGAGCATAAATCTAAGCGTTATATTCAAAACGGTCCAAACGATATTTAATCTTCACGGGTCACTGCGTCTGATTTAGTTAACAGTGTCAGTTCAGGTTCACCTTCAATTGGTAATTAACTACATTATCTACCATACTGAATTACTCACTGATGAAAAGAATGTATTTTCTAGTAAGAGGGGCTGTTCAATGATCAAGACAGATTATGATTTGCTTAGGTCTCTGTTGTTGATGGCTTCCGTAGTGGAAGCGCGGGACCCCTATACTGGTGGTCATTTGTGGCGCGTATCTCAGATGGCTTATCTATTAGCCAATCACCTTGGTCTACCTGAAGAACAACAATTGCGCATTAGAATAGGTGCTTATCTCCATGATTTGGGGAAAGTATCGATTTCTGATGCGGTATTGCACAAAAAAAATGCACTGACGGATTCTGAATTTTCTGAAATTAAAACGCATCCGATGGTCGGTTTTAACTTGGTCCAACAGCACCCATTAGGAGATTTTGTTAAGTACATTATTAGGCATCATCACGAACGTCCAGATGGACGCGGATATCCAGATAATCTAATTGATGAAGAGTTAGATGTTAGTATTAAAATAGTGTCTGTATGTGATGCATTCGATGCAATGACAAGTTCGCGTCCATACCAAAAAAACTTGCTAATCGACGAGGCTGTCCACAGACTAAATCTAGAAAGGGGAAAACAATTCGATGGCAATTTGGTATCTGCATTTCAAGAACTTTGCGATAATGGACATTTGAACAAAATTGTCCTTCACAGCGCTACCGGTCAATCGCTATTGTTCTGTCACGAGTGTGGTCCAACAATTTCTGTAAACGAAGAGGATATTTTCCGTCACAAGACTCTTTGTCGCGTTTGCGGTGGTGAATATGACTTGTCAAATAGAGCAGGATTACTGGATGCAGAATTTACTGGTAATTTAGTCGGCCTCGATGTGCTTTCACCTAAGCCGGATTTACTTGGAGTTGATAGTTTTATATCACAACTTCCCAGTGACTCAAGTTTTTTAAAGGCAGCTGGCTAAGTGAACTATTCGCTTGATAGTTCATTGTGTAATTTTAAATTTATTACTATAAGTCTTTACTAGCAATTACGGTAAAGTTTTCTAAAACCTTGTCTAATTGCTGCTGTATTGAGCATTGGTCAGTAATATAAATCCTCTGCAATTCTTTATAGCGACTTAAGCGTAAAATACGTCTTCCGTGTTTATTCTGCCAGGTTAGAACCTTAATAGGTAAGCCCATAGTAGCCAACGGCTTACTTTGAATTAACACAATAATACAGACACACCCATATCACTTTGCATCAACTTTTATGCATAAATATAGTGATGTCTTTAAATAAAAAGGTAACACTTTCGAAATTCTACTCGCGGTTTTGTTGATCAAAAAAGAGGTACCTTTCTAGAGACCCAGTAACCGCTGAATTAAGAGCAGACGCACTACCTTTTGCTGACGAGTAGGGTCATGACAAAAGTACAAAAACATTACTTTTTAAAAGTACGCTTACACGCAGTAAGTATGCTAAGTTGTCACTTACTATTCACTTACTAAAAGTAGGGGTGCGCTATGAAACAAAAACTCACTTTTACCAGTCATGGTGTAGATCTAAGCGCCGTATTGGAACTTCCTTCATCAAAACCGATTAGTTACGCGTTATTTGCGCATTGTTTTACCTGTGGTAAGGATATAGCTGCGGCGTCGAGAATTTCTAGGGCATTAACACAGCGGGGTGTCGCAGTGTTTCGTTTTGATTTTACCGGACTTGGGAATAGTGATGGTGATTTTTCCAATACAAATTTCTCATCGAATATTCAGGACTTACTATCTGCCTGTGACTTTTTACGTCAGGAATATATGGCCCCGGGCATTTTGATCGGACATAGTCTGGGTGGCGCAGCGGTTTTGGCAATGGCAGATAAGGTACCAGAATCCAAAGCCGTAGTAACAATAGGAGCACCCTATGGCGCGGCCCATGTGGCTCATAACTTCTCTGCAGCGCTTGATGATATAAATGAGCAAGGTAGAGCAGAAGTAACGCTAGGCTTGAGGAAGTTTGTTATTAAGAAGCAATTTCTTGAGGATATCGAACAGCATAAAGATGCTAACTTCTCAGCGGTTAAAAAGGCCTTGCTAGTCATGCACTCGCCACTGGATGCGACAGTATCTATTGAGGATGCAGAGAAAATTTACCGATCTGCCAAGCACCCTAAGAGTTTCGTTAGTCTGGATGATGCTGACCATTTACTGACTCGAAAAGAGGATTCAGAGTATGTAGCAACAGTCATCGCTGGATGGGTAAGCCGTTATCTACCTACAGAACAGGCATAGCGAGATTAGTAACAAGTAGTAAATGCAGGTGTTGTTGATGTTTAGAAGAAAAATCATAAAATTACGCAGTCTTGTATCCAAGTTAAAGAAGAAATACATTCATAACAACCGGTGGAACGTGTCGATATGCCTCCTCAATAAGAAATTCCAAAACAGAATATAAGGGTATTTACTGTTAAAAAGCATAAGTAATCATTCTAGAGAATAGGGTGCTCTCGCTTCGTTAATGTTTTGTTAGCACGAGTTTAGGTAGTATCGTTTTTAAATGAATTTAAAAGTGCTGACTTTACGGGACTTCTCGTTTTTTAAAGTTGAATTTGCTTCACCAAACAGGTTGGGTGTAGAAAATAAGTTAAGTGCAAACAGCTCAGTAAGGCGACTTCTGTTAACAATGCTTGAGCTTTAAATCGTGATTTATTCACATGGATATGATGTATGCCGGTTTTGTAGGAGCAAGAAACCTGTCTCAAAATAACCTAAGCACTGGTTTCATTATTGACTGTGCGTAATAAAAAAATGTGTTCTTATTATTCGTGAATGACTAACAAATTAAAACCACAGAATAAATTTGTCAAAATTCGAAAAAATAGAAAAGCTCCCTAGTTTGAGCTAGTACAAAAACGTTATTTAACTTTTATAGAGAGCCTACTTTACTTGCTGACACGTTTTCTGTTGCTCGGATATTCTCGTTCGGTTGCAAAGCGATTAGCCATTAAACGGTGTTCATAAGACCGTTCAAGTTCGTAGATCTGTACCACCGGATTTTCGGGGGCTTCATGGCATACAATATTAACATCATGTTGTTTAGCAATCAGCTTCACCTCATCAGCAGAAATTAGTAAATCACGGTTTGCGACACGATATTCTTGCCTGGGGTGTTTTTTATTTGCCAATTCTCTTATTCCCCAACGATCCATAGCTGGCTTGTAAGCGCAATAATATTTATTGTAAGAAAGGTAAATCAATAAACCGGCGATTAAGCCAAGCCCCCAAACCCCTTGCAGCATGCCATTTTTAGCCAATGCCCATATTAAGGCCACACCTAAAGTAGACAAAGCACACAGTAGTTTAACTTCGTACTCGGTAAAGATTCGCGGTGCTGAAACCCCAAAATTAGTGCTATGCAACAACCACTTTTTTAAGCGCATAAGTCTTTTATTCATAAATCACCACCCCTTGGATAACGCCACCAAAAAACGCCTGATCTCACTCTTATATAGGCTATGATTATTTATTCTGCAACCCAATATGAGGTGTTTGTTTGGATTAGTGAGTAAATAGCTTTTGGCCAATCAAATATTGAGGATTAATTAATGAGATACATGGTTATAAGTATTAGTAATAATTCTAGAATGTAGAGGGAACAAGATTCGCTGTGTCACGTTAGTACGAATTTAGGTTGTATGTTTCCTGATTAATTAAAACCGCACTAAATAATCACTAAAGTCTTGTTTGTATTTGCCGCCTTTACTGCTGTTGTCACGGCAATAAACTGAGAGGAAGAAGACATGACTGCTAGAGGTTAGTGACCAGACGTAATAACTTGAACTATAATGTTGTTGATAGCACTATTGCGTTTGGTAAAGGGGCCATTATGACTTCGCAAGCAGGTAACTCTCTTAAAGTTACTAGGTTGATTATTGAAGCTCTAAAAGCTAGTCAGGACGGTTTTGGTGTATTCGATCAAGACGATCTATTGATATTTTGCAATGAAGAATTGGCCAATAATTTTGGACTTAATGCTCATCAAGCTTTAGGTAAGTCATTTGAAGACATGTTGCGCATATCTTATGCATCTGGCACTGGCGTGATAGCTGATGATGACGTCGACAGCATGGTGAAAAGAGCCAAAGCTAGCAGATTACAGCAAGGTTTTGTTTCGTTTGAATCTGCTCGAGCCCAAGGTAGTTGGCTGAAAGTTTCGCGCTTAAAAACGAAGAATGATTATATCTATATTTACTCAACTGATATCACTCAGCTAAAAAAGACTGAGAGTGCTTTGCGAGAAGCATTACTTCATGTAGAAAATTTGGCGGCAACAGATTCACTCACCGGTATTAGTAACCGCCGTCACTTTATCGAAACAGGCACTATCGAGTTTGAACGCAGTAAACGTTACCAACATTCCTTATCTGTTCTGATGTTGGATATTGATCACTTTAAATCCATTAACGATACTTTTGGGCATCAAGCTGGTGATCAGGTATTAAAAGCAATTACTGAATGTTGTAGTACTCTATTACGTTCTAGCGATTCTTTTGGGCGTTTAGGAGGTGAAGAGTTTTCCATTTTACTGCCGGATACAGATATTGAAGCAGCCGGGACAACAGCTCAACGTGTGCTAAACGCGGTGGCGGCTCTCAAAGTTAATTATGATAGCCAAGTGATTCGCTTCACTACGTCAATTGGCGTTGCTCAGATGTCCATGCAGTGTAAAAATTTGGAGGAACTTATGAACCAGTCAGACGAAGCCTTGTATCAAGCCAAACACAGCGGCCGCAATCGCATGGAGAGGTATGGGGGGGGCTAGTGCTTAAAATGTTGCTGAAAATTATGTGATAAGCCATGCTCCTGCCCAGGCATTTCAGAGTGAGGTGCGCCGGCACCATCTGTTATCCATTGTGCATAACTGGCACCAATTATTGAGAATGGGTCGACTTAATATCGACAATAACCGTGCTAAAAGAGGCATCAATCCCTTCGTGATAGGTCGTAAGAATTTGTTGTTCATAGCTAGACGTTTACCTTATTAAATACAAATAGCGTGTTGCAGCAACTATTTGAAATCACGAGTTAATGCGATACCTTTGTAAGTTGAAACATCTTGCACAATTAGCATTATGTCTATCTATAAGAAAGTATTGCTCCTGATCAATTGCTCCAAAATTATCAGATATAATGTAAACGGTTTATCCCAAAACATAAAATTCAGATGCGGTTATTTGGCCACTTGACCTTCTGTACTATTCTTCCTAAAAAATAGGTAGTAAACAAATATCTTTGGTCAGTCTTTAGTGGTTGATGGCGAACCTCATGCCTTCAAGTATTCACAAAAAAACTATGTCGAATCTCTGTAAATGAACTTAAAACTACGTTTTTTAAATTAATAGAACTCGTTCAGTTAGAGGCCCTGAGGCAAAAGTATCTCAGTGACTTTATTGAATGACAAAGTTAATCAATCCGGAAAACATTCCCAAGCCTAGTTCCGTATCGTGTCGTTGATCTGTCACATGTTTTTTTCTTGTGCACGTGCAAACTTAGACAAGAAATTACCCATACCGCCGCAGCCACCCAGTGACCAAGCGCCATCCACAGGTAACACCACGCCACTGATGTAGCTACTGAGCTCAGAGCCTAAGAACATACAGGCGTTTGCAATATCACGCTTGTAACCAATACGTTTAAGTGGCACCGATTGAATGGTCATTTCCCGAATTTCCGGTGTCGGTGCTAAGCGTTCCAAACCTTCGGTTTCATCAATTGGACCTGGTACTATCGAGTTAATACGAATCCCATCAGGCCCCCATTCTAATGAAAGCGTGCGGGTGATCATATCGACACCGGCTTTGGCGGCACATACATGCGACTGAGCCTCCAGAGGTAGAAAGGCCTGGGGGGCAGAAATATTGATGACGCTGGCACCGGGTTTACGCAAAAAAGGATAAGCAGCATTCATTACATGGAACGTTCCCATCAGGTCAATATCGATGACAGATTTAAAGGCGTTAGGTGACATGCTGCGCGCCATTGCCGGGAAGTTGCCTGCAGCTCCTGATATCAGTACATCGAAATCACCGAATACCTTATGCACCACTTCCAAACCGGCGCGTACTCCTTCGGCATCACGTACATCAACCGAAAAGCCCATGGCATCGCCGTTACCGATGTCATTAAGGGAGGCGACAGTATCGTCGACCTTATCTTGGCTGCGACTGGCGACGGCTACCTTGGCACCGTGAGCTGCAAACTGCTCGGCTATGCCGCGATTAATGCCGCTGGTACCGCCAATTACTATAACGGTTTTATCGCTAAAATCCATGATTAAACTCATCACATTCTCCCGTAAAGTTTCTACCTATAAGAGCGATTAAGTTGTAACTGATTGAAGGCGGTATCTTTTGTGCATTGGTGATCAAGCTATTCAAGGTAAGCCGTTTGGCTTTTACCCCCTACCTAGAAATCAATACTTGAACAGAATAGCAGTTGATCAAATATTGTACAAACTTAGTGTTAGGCCAAAATATGAATGCAAAAGCCGTGGGTACGATCAACATTTTAAAATAGATTAAAATAAAGCCTTAAGGTACTGTGCCCGCCGTTTTGTAAAGGTTAAAAACAGGCTAATACTAAGTCAATTCTGATCTATGTGCTTTTACCATGCTTACCAAGTATTTCTAATCTCCCTAAGTTTTAAAAATACTTGCTTGGGGTCAGGGTTATTGGGTAAGTCACTAAATTGCGCCTGCAGTGCCGTGATGATTGTTGGGTTGCTGAGCCTGAGAAACGTGTTAACTTCTTTTTCCAATGCGATCGTAGATACCATTGCTGCATTAGGATCTTGAACCAAAATTTGATCAAGCAATGTTTGGGCTTTTAGATTATCGGGCTCTCTAGAAAGTGTAAACTGAAGGTTGTGGCTGAAATAATCGTGGCCGGGATAAATTTTTGTGTTATCGGCTAATTGAGATAACTGAGTGGCAAACGTGCTATAAAGTTGATGAGGGTGGCCGCCATTGTGGCAATTTCCTGCACCGGCATTAAAGAGGGTGTCGCCACAAAATAAGGCGGGTTCATCGGTTTTTGACAAAAGGCAAATGTGGGACATGGTATGTCCCGGTGTATCTAATGCAAGCAGTTCAACGGTCTTTCCCACTGTCACCAAATCGCCAGCGTTTAAGCCGATGTCTATTCCAGGAATACTGTTTTTGGCATTTTGATGAGCGATGAGTTTTGCGCCTGTGGCAGCGATCATTTTTCTATTGCCACCAGTATGATCACCATGCTCATGCGTGTTTAATATTTGAGTGATTTCCCAGCCATTGAGTTTGGCACTTGCAAGGCATTTCTGATAATCCAAAGGGTCAATCGCTAAAGCCTCGCCTGTTTCAGGGCACACGATGAGATAATTGAAATTTCGAAGTGCATTTCCTGTCCAGATTTGCTCAACAATCACTGTTCTGGCCTCCATATAAGCAACTCAATGTGCTCAGATTAGTACAAGTTCATCTGTTTGCCAACTGATCTAGAAATAAGGAAAAGTGACTTTTGCATAAATTAAAGTCGCTTCGTGGTTTTCGTTGAAGTAACAACGACGTAATTGCTTTAAGCTACTATAGCTATTCTGAAATTTCTTTACGTATAAACTTAATAAGGAATTTAACGTACAGTTAAACCAAAGAACCTGAAAATAACACAATATTACCCACTACTAGCATCACCATTACTAACGTAAATAGCCATCCCGAAAAACAATACAGACATCGTAACAGCTACCGTAATAACACCCGTAGTTAGAGTGGACCGTCTGCTGTGTTGTCTTACCCCATTCTGGTCGATCGTTTTTGCTTATTTTCGTTAGTTCTAAAAACTAACATATTGTCTGAATTATCCAGAATTTGGTGAAGCTTTAGATAGGCAGCTTTATCGACCTTTTTGTCGTTTGATTATCCTATAATAATGACAGGTTTTCACAGCAAAGCTGTCATCAAAAAATCTTTAACTAGTGAAACCTTAATCGACTATAAATGGCACCATGGTCATACGCTGAATTGGTGGACGGGCATCTCATGCCTCCTTAAAAATGAGCTTCTCTCACTTAAATTTAATAGTTAAAGCTCAGCCAAGCATTATTTATTTCGTTTTTTTAGATGACTTTCTGGAGCGAGAAGTTTTAACTGGCGGTTTCTTTTTAGATGTTAATTTTTTCACAGAGGGAACTGCTAACTTTTCTAAAAGATCAATAGGTAGTTCGATTAGCTTATTGAAGCGGGAATTATCTTTTGACTGAACTCGTTTAAGTCGTTCAATTGACGACTTTCTAACTTGCTCAATCTGTCCAGCCACTTGATCGAATTGAGTCGTTACAGTTTTTTTGATTGAAGCAGGTTTTCCCTGTTCCACTACCGAGTCAAACCGTTTGCCAAGTTTGTCGTTTATTGTATGAACTTTAACGGAAATACGATCAATTACATTTTTCTTTGACTTACTATCTTGAGTGCCAACCATTACATCTCTCCTTAATGAATATTGAATTGGTTTAGGTGTGCGTTTGTAAGTTGTAAGTTGTAAGTTGTAAGTTGTAAGTTGTAATCAAATAAGTTAGTTCACATAAATTCCTTAGTCAAAAAATTATATATTTTTTTTCAAAACCACCCATAATCTAGGTTCCATCTTGCTTTCAACACTTAATTATCCTCCTAATTTTGAGGAGTTCACACTATCATTTAAGAGTGCAGGTCTTGAGTTTGTTAACACAAATTATTCGCTTTGGTAGCTAATGGATATTGGAATGATATTCGAGAGAAAACCTGTATATATTTTTTTCCACCACGGCAGAAACTTATGGGAAAATTTAGAATTCTATCCAAACGTATCTATGTGAGAAATAAGTTGTTCTTTGTTATAACTGTTAGTTTGTTTAATTAAATATGCGAAACGATTCATCACTGCTATCGGCCAGAATCTTATTTATATCGTATTATTTGATATTTTAAACTTGTTTGCTAGACTTATAGGTCCTAGGTCCTAGGTCCTAGGTCCTAGGTTCTGGGACTGAAGTTATCAAATGGAAATTGCTCAAATCTGGCATTGTCTCTTCTGGGAACAAACTAACTATAATGACCGATGGATGGAATCATGGATATTGAAATTTGCGTACCAACATGTGAAGAAGAACGACAGAACATAGAAGCATTAGCAGTATATTTAAAAGAAATTTATTATGCTTGAATGATAGCATAAGTGGCTGGGACCAAGCGTCCTAGCGCTTTAAATGCTTATCCATCGATTACCTTTCAATTTTTTATCTAGATCTCTCAGTTTTTTCTCCGTAACGGTAGATATATATTATGAATTTGAAGATCAACCATTTTTTTACATATTGTTATAATCGATGAATAGCTCGTTATCAAAACAGCTTATTATTTTAAAACTTTCTTTTTTTAAGACAAGTCGACTTAAAAACTTTGTGATCAATATGATAAGTCATGTATGTTTTTATGAAGATAGTGATAAAGGGGGAAACCTCGTCTACGGGTGAATTAAATATCTTAACCATTGTTCTAATTTTATGGGTTAGCCACGATCTAGTAGACAAGTTTTTATGACCGCTTTACGTAATAATGCAATCATCGTAAAACAACCAATTAACGACGTCTAATTCGGAAATTTATAAGTGATACCCTTAAGCCCCTGAAGACCGCAGTTGGCACAAGAGAGGCAAGTTGTACTAATTTGATACTGTTTGATCAATGGACCAAGTGACTTGATCTGCCACTTTTCAGTCACTGAAGACTAGGGGCAACATGGCCTAATTATTATGACTTCTCTTTCTCATAGAATGAGTGTGTTGCGTCGACCAGTTGAAACCATCAGCCAAAGCGATACCTTTCTAGACTTCCAAAGACCGTTAACCGCCAGCAAAAGCGATTTAACCAGCGTGTTGCATTGAGCGGTTGAACTCACAGGTGAAAGAAGACGTAAAACATTAGACAAATGCTTTGTGTATTAGTGGTTTCAACTGTCACAATCTAGTTCAGAGTAAAATAAAACTTCGCGCCTTTACCTTTCTCAGCTTCAGCCCATATTTTTCCTTCATGTTTGTCGATGACTCTTTTAACGGTGGATAAACCTACTCCTGTGCCGATGAATTCTTTTTCTGAGTGTAAGCGTTTAAAGGTGCCGAAGAGTTTGTCGATATCTTTCATATCAAAACCTGCACCGTTGTCTTTTACAGCATAAACGGTTTGGTTATTTTGCTCTTCAGAAGTAAAGCTTACTTTTGCGTCTTCAGTCTTTGAACTGTATTTCCAGGCGTTATTGAGTAGATTTTGAACCACCGATTGAAGCATGCGCGGGTCGGCTTGTACTTGCATGTCGGCTTGAATTTCTACTTTTACTTGTCGATTCGAGTCGTTGAGGCGAATATCCTGCATAACTTCATTGGCCATGGCGCTCATATCTACCGTTTGTCGTTCAACCTCTTTTTGCTGCATGCGAGACAGTTCCAGTAAACCGTAGATTAACTCTTCCATGCTACGGGCACCGGCGATGACTTTTTTGAGCATTCTCTGTGCTTCGACTTCGAGACTCGGTAGGTAGTCTTCTAACAGAATTTCACTAAAGCCTTTGATTTTTCGTAAGGGCACACGTAAATCATGGGACACACTATAGGAAAAGGCTTTGAGTTCTTCGTTGGCAACCTGAAGCTCGGCGGTGCGTTCTTGCACCTTGTCTTCCAAGTTGGCATAGAGACGAGCATTGACGATGGAGATCGCGGCCTGAGAGAGTAACACTCTTAAGAGTTCGACGCGTTCTTTGGTAAAAACACCCTCTATCTCGTCATTTTCCAAATAGAGTAGTCCTTGTAGTTTATTATGATGCCTAATAGGGATACAAAGAATCGATTTTGATTTATTTTGGTTTATATAGAGGGCTGTGTTAAACATCCCATCTGTGCAGGCGTTTTTGAGTATGACGTCTTCACCAGAACGCATTACATAACGAATAATATCCTCCGCTATCGTGTTACTTTCAGCTAAGGAGGTAGATTGAAGAACCTCTATATTCTCACTCCCCGACTTTGCCGACGCCTCAATTAGAAAATGACCTTCATGCTCTAGAAGGAGGTGTCCAAAGCGTGCACCGGCATTTTCTATAATGATCGTTATTAAACGCCCCAGCAGGTTTCCTAAATCAATTTCACTGGATATCGTTTGTGAAGCTTTCAGTACCGTCGTCAAATCCAGGGTAATGGGGGTTTGTCTATCTTGAGTAATGGTTATCGACATGCTACTTGGCTGCGTATCCCCATGAATCGGTATTGGCGTGATTTTCCTTACCTCAATAAAGCCCTCAAACTCCTCTACCAAGGCCGCGCATTTTGCTACCGCTCCCCAGCGTCCATATAAGTAATGGGCGTCGGTCAGAAACGCCTTGGCGATGCGTTCCCGCTTTTGGGATAACCAAAATCGTCCGTAGAGTTCGTTGGCCAAGGCTTCCTCGTGAAGAAATCCCTCGTCTCGTGCGGCCTGTATGGATCTCTCGTAATATTCCATCGCCTCCTGGTTATATCCTCTAACACGACTCCATTCAGCTAATAACAGATCCCGTTTATTGGCGAAGTTATTTGGGTTGTGGCGGGCAAACTTTTTAAGTTTTCGTAGGCTATCTTTGATCCGACGAAGGTAGATTTTTTTCTCGGCAGGTTTTGCCTTGGGCATTGCATTACAGTAGATGAGGGCTCGATAGAGGTAAAATAATGGCACGAAGGGCATAGCAAGGGCTACGTCGATATTTTTTTCTAAATACTCGAACGATTCTAACGCATGATCAAGCCGCCTCATTATTTGACCAAGCATAGCGATGCTGAAATGTATGCAGAATGCATGTAAGTATTGTTGATTGGCAATCAGTTCGTCGATGGTTCCTCGTTCGTCAAATTTCTCGCCAATCAACATCAGGGGGTTCTCATTCTTTCCCGCAAGATTCAACAGCATTTGGTAATTTACGCGCAGTAAAATACGTCCGTGTTCTTGTCTTAATTTGGTCAGAAGATGATCGTACTTTTCGTAAGACTCCAAAAGGTCGGGGATGGGGCGACCTTCCATAATCATCAGGTTTGTTCCCATCCATGCGTCCCATGCAACGTATTCGAAGTTCCCTACGTCGTAACTCCATAATGCGCCTTGTTCCAGCATAGCAATGCCGTCACGATAGGGTTCTTTCCAAGGCATCATAAAGTGGTAATGCGTCGGAATGGCCAGAACGGAGTTCTTTTTCTCATTAAATCTGTCCATCACTGCTAAGGTCAGCTTTCCATAAGAGTAACCATATTCTACCCATCCTAAACCTGCAGTAATAAAAAAGCTGTAGATCGAAAAATGGTACTGGGCTTCGGCACAAAGTCCTTGTTTAATGGCTAAATACACGCCCTCACACGCAGCTAGAGCCATCACATTAGTATTGGTGAAGTAGGCAGGAGGCACGATCATGACTAATACCCTGACGGTAGCCAACAATCGAGGGTTTTCCAATTTGGGTAAATTAACAAAGCCCTCTACATCTCGGTTTCGTTCCGCCATCTTGACCTTCAGAACGCCCATCATCATCGCTGCTGTCCCGCTACCTATTGAAATTTTGACGCCTAGCTTTTCCAAGATTTCAAGCCCAGCCTCCACGCCTTCTCTCATCTGGTTTTGTGAAACGTGATAATGGATTTTAGTCCCGTAGGCCTTGACCTGATCTAGAACGTCTGTGGCATTTTTGAGAATGACCTCGAACAATTGATCCATTTCATCGAATTTACCGGTCAAAAAGCTCAGTTCCATGGACTCTGTATAAATGGAAAGAACTAATTGGTACTGCTCCTTCCATGAACGTGTTGGCAGTAGGTCACGAGCAATCGTCACATAACCGTATGCAGGGCCGTACGCGGCTGACTCTTTGGCCCGAATGGCAGCCCGTATATTAAGTTCCACTAGACTAATAGTCTCTTGGGGTTCTGTAATCAGCGAGAGGCTTTGATTAAATTGCTCAGTGACATAAAAAAGCTTTTCATCCAGCTCCTCTTTTGAGTATTTTTCCAATAGCAATCGCCCGATTTTCAGGTGGATAGGCATGCGCTCCTCTTGGGGAATGAGTGCATAAGCGGCCTGTTGAACTCTGTCATGACGAAAACGGTCTATGGGATTTAGCTTCTCTGTGGCCTTATCCATCCCCCTCATTTCTGCAATCAATTTGTGTTCGTTTCCATCAGGGATGATGATTCCACTTTCCACTGCGGGCCATAGGGATTTACCAACATCCAAGACGGAGCCTTCCGTCAACAGGGCCAGCGTCAAAAGATCAAATCGCGCCCCTATGCATGCTCCCAAAGTTAAGGCTTGACGAGTGTCCTCTGGGAGTTTTTCGATTTTTTTAATCATCAAATCCACAACGTTCCCGGTAATGTCCTTAGATTCAATTTCTTTCACGTCCCAGGTCCATGATAGGTTCTCGGAATCGAAACAAATTAGACTTTCCCAGTGGAGATTATTAAGAAACTCATTGACAAAGAAGGGGTTACCGCTTGTTTTTCCCATGACAAGTTTCGAAAGATCCACCACATCTGCTTCTTCTTGCTGCAGTGTCTCAGCGATCAGCTGATCTAAGTGTTCAGGTCGTAAGGGAGACAACGTAAGGGATAGGATCTCGCCTTTAATATTCTCGATTTCCTTCAGGGTTGCGATTAGCGGGTGGGACTGGTCGACCTCGTTATCTCGGTATGCTCCCAGAAAAAGGAGATGCCGCAACTCTTGATTCATCATGATGTCTCGAATCAAATCCAGACTTGGGGAGTCCGCCCATTGGAGATCGTCAATAAATATTACTAACGGGTGTTCTTTGGACGCGAGAACCCGAATAAAATTTCCAAAAACCGCATTGAACCGGTTATGAGTCCCGGTAGGATCCAGTTCTTCCACGGACGGTTGATTACCGATGATTAACGCCATTTCGGGAATGACATCAATGATCACTTGTCCGTTTAACCCCAGCGTCCTCAATAATTTTTCTTTCCATAAAACCAATTGATTTTCGGTTTCCGTTAGCAGATGCTTGATCAGTTCCTGAAATGCCAGGATAAGGGCAAAATAGGGTTCGTTGCGCTTAAACTGGTCAAATTTCCCCGATATAAAGTAGCCCCGTTTGCCGACGATAGGCAGGTGAACTTCCTGAACCAATGAGGATTTGCCAATGCCGGAATAACCAGAAACGAGTATCATTTCCACGGGGCCTTTGGACACCCGCTCAAAACTAGCCATCAAGATATCCAGCTCTCTTTCCCTACCATAGAGTTTTTGTGGGATATGAAATATGCCTGATACATCCTGTTGTCTTAGCTTGAAGTAATCTATGCGACTATTTGCTTGTAGCATGGATTGCATTTTTTTGAGATCGAGCACGATGCCTCTAGCGCTTTGATACCGTTCCTCAGCATTTTTTGCCAGCAAGACGAGGGTTAACTCTGACAACGTGTCAGGAACATCAGCATTAATCATCTTTGGTGGTTTGGGGGGTTTTGCAATATGACAATGGACTAACTCCATGGCGTCATCGGCGGAAAAAGGTAGTTCTCTTGTTAGCATTTTGTAAAAAGTAATACCCAAAGAATAAAAATCAGTCCGGTAGTCGATAGCTCGATTCATCCTCCCAGTTTGTTCTGGTGAAATATAGGGCAAAGTGCCTTCCAGTTGGCCAGGGCTCACGACTTGTTGTGTTTCGTGCTGTAGTTTAGAGGCCAAACCAAAGTCAGTGATTTTAATTTTGTTCGAGTTAGGATTTATTAAAATGTTGAGCGGTTTAATATCTTTATGAATGATATTTTTGTCATGGATGAGCATTAAGCTTTCAGCGAGTTGAGTTGCAATCTCTAAGAATAAAGAGAGGGACAAAGCATGGTTTGCAAGATACTCCTCTAAAGAAATTGCACCAAAATCTTCCAGAATCAAGGCTAAATTATGCTCATAAGGTTTCAGGTCTAAATAACGAACGATATGCGTATCGTTAAATTGTTGTCCGATATCATAATCATGTTTGAGTTCTGTGAGGTCACCGGTAGAGGGCAACTCTGAAGAGGCGGTTTTTATAATGACAGTTTGCTGGCTAGTGATATCCCGTGCGCGATAAACACGGCACTGCTGTCCGTGATAAAGCTGGTCTTCCACTTGGTAACCCGCTAGCTGAATCATGGTGCGTGGTTTTCATTTTGATTAATCTGAGGAAGCGCAATATAAAAGTGTGCGCCCATATTCTCCCTACGTTTACCTCGACTATTTTTACACATAATGGAGCCACCAAATTGTTGGGTAATAATATTATAGACAATATTCATGCCTAAGCCGGTATTTGTTCCCATATTGGTGGTAAAAAAAGGGTCAAATATTTTTTTGATATCGTATTCAGTTATACCAATTCCGTTATCGTGATATTCAATTTGGATAGTATGGATTTCCAATATTTTGCTCAAAATTGATGCCTAAATATATTAATTCCGTTAATTAAAAAGGTATCGCTTTCGGGTTCTTACTCTTGATTTTCTAGCGATCTAATAACTAGTGCTAATACCTCATAGTTATAGGTATTCCGACACTGAAAAAGGTACAGCTTTCACATAATCTACGCTATAGACCAAGATAATTAGGCCATGTTGAGCTTAGCTCCAAGAGGCGGTTAAGTGGCAATTCAGACCACTTGAAAGCGGACATACTTAAGTCGCAATTGGCGGTCAATCTTATGTCCCACACACACAAAATCGCAATCTTTTGAATTCTAAATCAAAATCTCGTTCGCGTTTTAGTTGATTAAAGAGCATACCTGTTACCGAAGCCATCTCTATTTCAACATCAGGAGAACTGTCAAATGTCATTAAATTCTAATAATGAGCAATCATCACGAGCGGTTAGCGCCCACCAAACTAAGGTTTCAACCATGTGTTGCATCGATCGGTTAAAACCAAAACCAAGGGGAGAAGAGGGGTAAAAAATAAACTAATAACTTAGGATTGAGCTGGGAACCCAATTACAGTTATTTTTCAAGACTATTTGTCGTTATTTCCAGCCCAAGCAAAGTCTGCAATCGTAGACTGAGTTGCCACGTTAGGGTGGAAACAATCGCCACCATCAATATTTTCACCGCCAAACTGAAATGTACCACCTGATGGCGTATTCTCATCAACATATTCAGATACCACTTCAATCCCATTAAGGTTCTTACCGTTAGTGTTACTGTTATAAATAGCAGCTTCCTCTGCAAGAATTGCATTATAGTTTTGCTGCGCTAGAGCGACAGCTGCAAGTCGTGTTGCCGATGACTCGCCATTTAAGGAACCTCCATCAGTAACAACTCGACAAATATCATAAGTTGACCAAATTGAGCCACAATTTACATTGGCGTTACCAGACTGTTTTTCTAAGCCTGCCTGACGAAGATCTTGGACTCTAGGCATGCCATTTAGTTGAACTGTCGATCCTGATGGGAGACCTGCCATTAAAGTATCAAGCCCTGCCTGAACTGCTTCTCGCCATTGTGCATTAGTAAACAGCGGATCAGAGCAGTTCGTAGGGTCTACGCAGTCTCGATTGCATATGTCATTCCCCCCTAACAGCACCTCTACATGATCCGGAACAGGAGACTGAGAAATGATGTTGGCAGCTTGATCTGCAAAATTTGGCTCATTACCTGAATCTCCATTACCTCGCATTTCGGCACCCGACATAGCAGCATCCTTGTTAGCAGAAATCTTTCGGTCTAAACTTTTATATCGATCATGTACGCTGTCTACAGATGAAGACCAACCATCAAACCATGAATGTTCTGGCTGATCTCCGCCGAGCAGACACGCAAGGTCCCACAACCAGACATTTCCAGTACAGTCAGCGGCAAATCCCATGGTGATGCTATCGCCTACAGCAGCGACATTGCTCGGTGTTGAAGATTTTGGGCCACCACCACCACCGCCACCACCACCATTTCCACCTTTTGCTGCTAGCGTTGGTAATGATAATGACAGTGCAATTATTCCAGCTGCGCTAATTTGAAAGAGTTTACTGCAAGACCATGCTATATGTTTCTTGTTCATAATTTATTCTCAATTAGTTATTTTTTTTAAATGAAAATGGGGTTCCCAGCCCTTATCAATATTAACGTACTATTTTCTTTCGATGCATAAGCAGCTTGTATATATATCTATCAAGTATACAAATTGATCTATAAGGGTAGTTTTTGTACATTTTTGTATTGAATTATAGAAAGTCTGGGTCTGGTCGTATTAAAAAATCGTGTTTCATAAAGAAAGCACTTACTAGAGTATTGATAATACTCAGTACAGAAAGCATAATTTTGGTTCGCTAGTTGTTCAATTTCTCAGAAGTTTATTTTCTATTTGGTAAGCGTTTATAGTTAATTAAGGTATTAAATTTAGATGTCTTATTTAAGTGAATGTGCATTTTCAATATCGATACCTACTGTAATTACGCCAATCTGATTATGTGTTTGAGGGTCGAGAATAGTGATGCTAACCTGAGATTGAAATTTTTTAGAGGACTGATCAAATTCAATATCATCAATAAAAACCGATTTAGAATCAGAGCCGAATGATTTCTTAAACTTATCTTCATCACCTTGCCAATAGTCAGTAGTTAATTCATTCAACCCAACAATTAGACCTTTGCTATCCATTACAAAAATTTCTGAATAAAGTCCATTGCTTTCGTTCACAATTTTTTTCAAATACTTAGAAAGTCTATTTACCAACACTTTCTTTTTATTTAATTTGGACTTATTGCTCTGACCATCTATCCATTTATCATCAAGCCTATAAATATCATCCTGATTTAAATCTTTATGCCTTTTGTTTTGGTCTTTTATTGCAGAAAT
>Ga0209290_1000385_pt1 | contig 34204 bp, 25 predicted proteins | sample EN1Hudsemesocosm_2_FD_184632 | JGI IMG/M metagenome (GOLD analysis project Ga0209290, IMG submission 184632) | Methane-oxidizing microbial communities from mesocosms in the Hudson Canyon - EN10B Hudson Canyon (SPAdes) (version 2) | ecosystem: Environmental > Aquatic > Marine > Cold seeps... | reverse complement strand
CAGAAGTGAAACCGTTTAGTGCCGATGATAGTGTGGATTCGTCCATGTGAAAGTAGGGAATTGTCAAGCTCTTAATCCTAAAAACCCATACTCGAAAGAGCATGGGTTTTTTTTTGCCTGAAATTTAGTAAAATAGCGTATTAATTCAATTCTTATGATTAAAACTTTCGCTTTCAAGCGAGCTGAATTCTTTCTGATGATATAATCAAAAAATAGAGGCACATGGCTTTCCGCTTAAAGATTCTCAATAACTTTTATCTGAGAAAGAGGAAAAATTTATGTTTCTTACTGTGAAAGACAACTAACCTTTAATCAAAAAAGAGAATAATATGACTACAAAAGTAGAAGTTTATCCTGCATCAGAGGAGTTGGGTGGGTACTGGGTTTGTGCATGTATCCATATGGGAAGTTATTATAAACATATGGAGAAAAACCGAGTTCACTGTGCTGATAAAAAAGCAGTATCTGTTGCTGTGTGGGAAGCATTGAACCATAAAGTTTGCCCTGAGTGTGGGCACGTTTTTTCTGAGTATGGCTGGGAAGGGATTGATACTCACTGGCGGGCTCATCATGAAAATATTATCAGTTACGATGATGCATGGAAATTAATTAGTAAAGATAAGTATGTAGAAGTGATGATGGCGACGGAATAATTATTTTATATCAAGTTTTCTAGCGCACATCGCATCAAGAAAATATGCGTTAAATGTATATTTCCTGTCGCTATTATATGCGTACGGAGTCTAAAATCTACTAATGTGAAAAATTAAGCAATTTAAAACCTAAATATTAACCCCCTAGGAGCTGCAAAAGCGAATGGACATAAGTAGTAAAAAAAGTTCACACACCCCCATGATGCAACAGTATTTGGGAGTAAAGTCAGAATACCCTGAGACTTTAGTTTTTTATCGAATGGGCGATTTTTATGAAATGTTCTTTGAAGATGCCAAAAAAGCAGCGGAAATACTGAGTATTACCTTAACTGCGCGGGGAAACTCAGCAGGGGAGCCTATTCCAATGTGCGGTTTTCCACATCATTCTGCGGAAGGCTATATTGCTAAGTTGATTAAAATAGGCGAATCGGTTGCGATCTGTGAGCAATTTGGTGACCCTGCAACGTCAAAAGGCCCCGTTGAACGAAAAGTTGTGCGTGTTGTTACACCTGGCACGGTCACTGATGAGGCATTATTAGAAGAGCGAGTGGATAATTTTTTGGTTTGTATTTATTACGATAAAAATTATGCGGTTGCTTGTCTAGATTTAAGTAGTGGGCGCTTTACTATCCAAGAACTGACTTCCATTGAAGAGCTTTTAAGTGAAATTGAAAGGTTGAATCCGGCTGAGCTTTTAGTTGATGAAGACTGGGCGTTGCCCGCTAGCCTAAAAGAACGTAATGGCTTAACTCGCAGAGCGCCATGGCATTTTGCAAGAAGTAGTGCTGAAAAAGTTATTTTAAAACAATTTAAAGTTTACGATTTAAAAGGCTTTGCTTGTGAGCAACTGTCTACCGCAATCTCAGCTGCTGGTTGTTTGTTGCAGTATGTAAAAGAAACGCAACAAAGTACATTACCTCATATACAAGGGATTAGTGTAGAAAATAGTGATGAAAGTATCTTGTTGGATGCTTCTAGCAGAAAAAATTTAGAAATTGACTATCACCCTTCTGGTCAGCGTAAATTCACCTTACTAGGTGTGTTAGATAAGACCATCACAGCGATGGGGGGACGCTGTATGCATCGCTGGTTAAATCGCCCTTTACGTGATCAACAATTATTAAATGCGCGTTATGATGCGGTTGATGCATTATTGCAAGGGGATAGTTATGTCCAGGTGCGTGATATTTTACGCTCCGTTGGTGATATAGAGCGCATTAGTTCGCGTATTGCTTTGAAATCAGCACGTCCACGAGATTTGTTAGTTTTACGTGATACATTTACAGTGTTGCCATCGCTACATCAAGAAATAAATAATTCGGCTAGTGCAGAAATTCAGCGTTTAGTTACTAATATTGCTGAGCAACCTGAACTATTGGCTTTATTACAAAATGCGATTATTGAAAACCCTCCTGTACTAATTAGAGATGGGGGCGTGATTGCAACGGGTTATAACCAAGAATTAGATGAACTGCGAAATCTAAGCCAAAATGCTAATCAATTTTTAATTGATATGGAAAATCGTGAAAAGCTTAATACGGGCATTGCGACATTAAAAATCAAATATAATCGAGTGCATGGTTATTATATTGAATTACCTCGTTCTCAGTCGGATGATGTACCTGATACCTATATCCGTAAGCAAACCTTAAAAAATGCGGAACGTTTTTTCACCGCAGATCTAAAAGATTTTGAAGATACGGTGCTGAATGCAAAAGAGCAAGCGTTGAGTTGTGAAAAAAGATTATATGAGGAATTATTAACGATTTTGGCTGAGGTATTGATCCCCATTCAGCATTGTGCAATCGCTTTAGCAGAGCTGGATGTATTAGCTAATTTTGCAGAGCGTAGCCAACAATTAAATTTAATACGGCCGGTATTGCAACAAGAAAGGGGTATTAGTGTTGTTGGAGGACGTCATTTAGTTGTAGAGGAAGTGTCTAATATTCCTTTTGTCGCCAATGATTTAGGTTTTTCTGATGCAAGACAAATGTTGATTATTACAGGACCTAATATGGGGGGTAAATCAACCTATATGCGACAAGCGGCATTGATTGTTTTAATTGCACATATTGGCTGTTTTACGCCTGCACAAGAATTTAAATGCGGACCAATTGATAAAATATTTACACGAATTGGTGCTTCTGATGATTTAACCAGTGGCCGCTCTACTTTTATGGTGGAAATGTCGGAAACCGCGAATATTTTACATAATGCCACTGCTAATAGCCTGGTATTGATGGATGAAGTAGGGCGCGGAACCAGTACGTTTGATGGGCTTTCTTTAGCATGGGCTTGTGCTGATTTCTTGGCTAAAAATGTACAAGCATTTACTCTATTTGCAACGCACTATTTTGAGTTAACTAGCTTACCAGAGGAACAGTCTAATATTCACAATGTGCATTTAGAGGCGATGGAACATGGTGATAAAATTGTATTTTTACATGCAGTAAAAGAAGGTGCTGCAAGCCAGAGTTATGGCTTGCAGGTAGCCGCTTTAGCAGGAATTCCGCGCTCTGTTATAGAGCAGGCTAAAGTAAAACTACAGCACTTAGAAAATACAGCTTACCAAGAAGTGCAACAAGATTTAGGTTCAACGCAACTGGATTTATTTTCAGTGAATGAACCGAGTCCTGCTATTGCATTATTAGAAGGCGCAAACTTAGATGATTTTACGCCTAAACAAGCCTTGGATTTTTTGTATCAGCTAAAAAGTAAGGCTTAAATTAGTCTTTATTTAAGCTCATACTTGTTTTGGTGAGTGTGATCTTTCTTTCTTTGTAAAGCGTGCCGATCGCGTGCTTAAATACTTTTTTACTCACGCCAAAAGCGGAATTAATCGCTTCTGGTGTGCTTTTGTCAGAGAATGGCAATTCGCCATCATTGTCTTTTAAACGCTGAAGTATTTGCTCGGTAACAGGGAGTACGTTGCTATGACCTGATTTATTTAGACTGAGGTCAATTTTTCGGTCTTCGCGTATTTTTTTGATATACCCAGTAATTTTCTGTCCTTCACGCAGAGGTTGGAAAATCTCATTATGATATAAAACGCCCCAATATTTTCCGTTTACAACCGCTTTATAGCCCAAGTCAGTTTTATGCGAAATAATTAAATCAACTTGCTCGCCTTCATTTAAATAGCTTACTTCATCAGATAGAAAGCTATTTAAGTAAGTGGATGCTGCAATACGATTATTATCATCAAGGTAAACATAGACTAAGCATGAGCGATTTTCTTCTAGCTCATAATCTTGTTCGGAAAATGGCACTAATAAATCTTTTGCTAATCCCCAGTTTAAAAAAGCACCGGCTTTACCAATAGAAACAACTTTTAAGTAAGCCACGCCATCCATTTCTACATAAGGTCGTTTACTACAGGCTAATAATTCACCTTCTGAACCTGTGTAGATGAAAACACGCAGCATATCGCCAATTTTTGCATCTCTTGGGGCTTGTCGGTCGGTTAAAAGAATATCGCCACTTTCACCGCCATCAAGCATCACTTGCATGCCATTGTTAATTTTTAGTGCTAAAGAATTAAAGCGTCCAATATCAATCATAAGTAAGGTGCGGTGTAGTTTAATGAATTTTATAAGGCTATTATAAAGAGATTACAGCTATAAAAATATAAATTCATCTTTCTCTATATATACGGGCGTATAAATGGGAAAATTAAGCTTTAAACGATAATTTTTACACAATAATAATGATAAAAAAAATATTCAAAGAACTTAAAGGCTTGGTGACCTATGATGCGGATAGAGACTTTTATGCAAAAACTTTTCCTGATTCTTTAAATCGCGTGGATCTTATGCGTTTTCGTAAAATGACTAAAGCGGACTTACCAAAGGTATTAGAGATTGAACAATCTGGTTATCAATTTCCTTGGAGTGAAGGTTTATTTCATGATTGCTTGAAAGCAGGGCACTATGGTAACTGGGTGTGTGAAGATACCGAAGATAAAATGGTCGCTTTTTGTATTACCTCTATTGCCGTGGGTGAAGTCAGTATTCTTAACTTATGTATTGCACCAGATGAACGCAAGCAAGGTTTAGGTAAGAAATTTATGCACCATGTGATTGAAAAAGCAACGGAAAAGAAAGCTGAAAGTGTCTTTTTAGAAGTACGTCCATCAAATGAAGGCGCTATTGCATTATATGAAAGCCTTGGCTTTAATGAAATAGGCGTTCGCGATGGTTATTATAAAAAAGAAGATGGAACGCGCGAAGATGCCATTATGATGGCTTATACGATTATGAACTTTGCTGGCTAAAGCGATAAAATCTATAAAAGGGAGCGCAGCTAAGTATTTGAGCTCCCTTTCAAAAAGGATTTAGTGTTGTGTGCTTGTGCCAGGGTGTGACAGAGAGCTAGAAAAAATACCCTCAATATCTATTTTATCAAAACGATATTTGCTACTGCAAAATTCGCAATCGGCTATTACTTCACCTTGCTCAGTAATAATCTGATCAACGGCTTCACGTCCTAATGAAAGTAAGGTCGTTGCGACTTTTTCACTCGAACAGCGGCATTTAAAATTAACGCTATTTTCTTCAAATAAACGGACAGATTCCTCATTGAAGAGACGGTGCAACATCGTTTCGCAAGGTAAGGAAAGCAATTCTTCTGCGCTGACTGTATTAGCCAAAGCTTCTATGCGCGTCCAGTCTTCTTCAGATTCAACTTTATTTTCGCTGGGTAATTCTTGAATGAATAAGCCGCCTGCTTGATGCTCATTCGCAAATAACCACAGTCGAGTTTTTAATTGCTCTGATTGATTGAAGTAATTTTCAACGGCATCCGCTATATTTTTTCCGACTAAAGCGACGATTCCTTGATAAGGATCACCTTGATTTGGCTCAATGGTTAAAACCATTCTACCTGCACCTAATAAACTACTGAAATCATCACCTTCGGGTGTATCTTCACTGCGAGCCCAACCACGGATATCGCGATTATTGCTACTTTGCGCGACTAAAGATTTAAGCGGGCCATCACCTTGCGCTTGTAAAATAAGGTTACCTTCAAACTTAATGGTTGCTGACAATAAAGTTGCAGCAGCTAATGCTTCACCTAATTGTTGTGTGACATTGCTAGGGTAGTTATGGTTTTGTTTGGCAGCTTGCCAGCTATCCGTTAAATTTAACCATTCACCGCGAATGGCTAGGTCATCAAATAAGAAACGGCGTAGTACATCTTTATCTTGCATAGAGGGTGAATCAGTTGGGAGGGAGGGGTTTATCGTGCGGTCATTTTACAATGGCTGCACGATAAGGTCTTAATTAGTCGTGGTTACAACCTGCGCCATGAATATGGCCGGCTTCCATTTCAGATTCTGTTGCAGAACGAATCTCTACCACTTCAACATCAAAGGTTAATTGCTCGCCGGCTAAAGGGTGGTTACCATCGATAGTCACAGTATCTTCGTTTACTTCTGTTACTGTCACGATCGCAGGACCCGTGCTAGAGTCAGCTTGGAATTGCATGCCTACTTCAATATTGTCGATGCCTTCAAACATTTCTTTACCGACTGTTTGAGTTTGCTCGTCGCTACGTAGGCCATAAGCATCTTCTGGTTCAATAGTGACTTTTAATTTATCACCAGTGCTAGTTTCGCTTAATGCACTTTCTAAACCAGGAATGATGTTACCTGCGCCATGCAAATAGCTTAATGGCTCGCCACCAGCAGAGCTATCTAGCTCTTCGCCTGCTTTGTTAGTTAAAGTGTAATGGATAGATACAACTGGGTTTTCAGTATTTTTCATGGGAATCTCAAAAGAGTTAAGGTTAAGAATTATCGCTTTCAGCGGCTAATTTGGTTAATTGCTTAATTAAATCAGTAAAGGTTTCAGAAGAATCCGTGCGTGCCGTTGCATGAGCAACTTTACGGCCTTTTCTTGATTCTTTATCGTACAAGTGCAAATGAATATGAGGTAATGCGAGTAATTTTTCAGTCGCAGGAACGCCGCCAATAAAATTTTGCATGGCAGAATAACCTAATGATTCAGTAGCACCTAAAGGCATATCTGTAATCGCACGTAAGTGATTTTCAAACTGACTGGTTTCTGAGCCTTCAATAGTCCAGTGTCCTGAATTATGCACACGCGGTGCAAATTCGTTGGCGATAATAGCGTCGCCGACCACAAATAGTTCTAAGGCTAAAGTACCAACATAATCTAAAGCTTTTAATAAGGTATTTATATAAGCTTCTGCTTTTTTCTGTAGAGGGTCGTTACGCGTGTTTGTTGCTAAGCGTAAAATACCTTTATCATGCTGATTTTCTGATAAAGGGTAATAAACGATTTCCCCTGAAACACTACGACTTGCAATAATGGATACTTCACGCTCAAAAGCAACAAAGCCTTCAATCACGCAAGGCGCATTTTTCACAGCTGCCCAAGCATCGTTAAGATCACTCTCTGACTTTAAAACGACTTGCCCTTTGCCGTCATAGCCTAAACGACGTGTTTTTAAGATAGCAGGATAGCCAATTCCAGGCATTGCTTGTTGTAAATCCTCTAAGCTAGAGATCGCTTTAAAAGGTGCGGTAGCGATACCTAAGTCGTGTAAAAAACTTTTTTCAGTAATTCTGTCTTGTCCTACTAATAATGCTTTTGCAGGAGGGTAAACGGGTGTTTTAGCACTTAAGGAATCAATGATTTCTACCGGAACATTTTCAAATTCATAAGTAATAATATCGGATTCTTCAGCTAGCTGTGCGAGTAGGGCTGGGTCGGTATAAGCACCGACTAAATGCTTACCAACATCCGCTGCGCAAGCATTAGGTGTTGGGTCTAAAAAGATAAATTTAAGGCCTAAAGGTTTACCTGCTAAAGCAAGCATACGCGCTAATTGTCCAGCGCCTAAAATCCCAATAACCATTAAGCAATCTCCCTAGGGTCTGAGTTTGCAAGGACATTATCTGTTTGTGTTTGACGAAAGGCATTAAGTGGTTCTTTGAACTCGGTGTGTTTATTAGCCACAATTGCCGCTGCTAATAGAGCGGCATTAATTGCACCTGCTTTACCAATGGCTAAAGTACCAACAGGAATACCTGCAGGCATTTGCGCAATAGATAGTAAAGAATCCATGCCATTTAATGCTTTAGATTGTACAGGGACACCTAAAACTGGGATTGATGTTTTTGCAGCCGTCATACCGGGTAAATGTGCTGCACCACCCGCGCCAGCAATGATAACCTCTAAACCTTTTTCTTCAGCTGTCTCAGCATAGCTAAAAAGTTTATCGGGAGTTCGATGAGCAGAAACCACATCAACCTCAAAAGGAATGCCTAATTGCTCTAATTTTTCAGCTGCAAAACTCATAGTGTCCCAATCGGATGTAGAACCCATGATAATACCGACTAATGCAGTCATTCAATGCCCCTTACGGATATAAATATTTACTATAATTAAAGCCTCAATCGCTTTAATTATTCGTTAAAAAACCCACCATTTTACCGGTGTTTCAATTATTTACAAATTGATAGCGGCAATTAGATGGAATTTTTTGTATAGCGATCGTATTTAGTAGCGTGATAGATAAATATTTTTTGTTACATCGTCCAAAGGAGTGTGGGTTAAAAGCATATTGTGTTTGTGTTTTTGGAGTATTACACTGGCAGAACTGCTTTGTAGGAATAAAGGATAAATGTATGAATGCTGTCAATGATGATTCGCTCCCCGTCATACCTTTTTATAATGTACTGGAATTGTTAGGTGATAGTCTTAACGCAAGACTTTATAAAGCGGCTGCAAAAGAAAATCCGGATAAGTTGTTCATTATTAAAATACTGAAACGGCCTATTAATAGTAAAAGTCAGCGACAGTATTTTAAGCAAAAGATTGAAAGGCTAAAAATTATTCATGATGCACGGGCGATTACTCCACAAAGCTTTGAGGATTATAATGATGTGCAGTTTATTGTGCGGCCTTACTTTCCTGGAAAACCGTTAAGTGCGTTTCTTGCAGAGCAAGCTAATTCATTAACCTTAAATGATTTTTTTCATTTAGCTATCCAGCTTACGTTAGGGGTTAATTCTATTCATGAGGCGGGAATTATTCATGGGGGAATTAAACCAAATAATATTCTGATTCAAACAAAAACATTGGCGATTCGCATTGTTGATTTTTTGAATCCGGTTGATATACAAGAGATCAGCCATTTTATCTATGACCAAGGTTTTGTTGATGGAACCTTGGCTTATACTTCACCAGAACAGACAGGGCGCATTAATCATCGTGTAGAGTTTGCTACCGATATTTATTCATTAGGGATCGTTTTTTATCAGCTATTAACCGGTAGATTACCTTTTAAAAGTGATGATCCATTAGCATTGATTCACTCACATTTATCTGAGGAAGCAGAGCCGATACACAAGGTAAATACCAACATTCCTATAATGCTGAGCCGCATTGTGGCAAAAATGTGTGCCAAAGAGCCCGAAAAACGTTATCAAACTGGTGGGGGGTTATATGCTGATATTCAACGGTGTATGGATGAATATTCCCAGAAGCAAGCTATTGAACCTTTTATCTTAGGGCTGCGTGATCATACGCGGCGAGTGATATTTATCTCTAAAATGGTGGGTAGAGATAAAGAGGCAGACGTTATATTAAATGAGTATGCCAAAATAATAAAAGGCGAAGGATTTCAGTCCGCTTTTATTTCTGGACTCCCCGGTATTGGTAAAACACGGCTTATTCAGGAATTACAGAGTCCATTAGTTGAAAATGAAGGCTACTTTACCTCGGGAAAATTTGATCAATATCAGAAAAACATTCCTTATAGCTCTTTAATTCAGGCATTTCGCAATCTTATTCGCACTTTTTTAACAGAGAGTGATGAGCGTGTTGCAGAGTGGCGAGAGAAAATTTTAGCGGCATTAAGCACGCAAGCTAAGGTGATTACAGATGTGATTCCTGAGTTAACTATCTTATTGGGTGATCAAGCCGATGTTATTGAGTTACCGCCCGTTGAAGCGAGAAATCGATTTAATAATTTGCTCAGTGCATTTTTAGCGAGCTTAAGTACAAAGCAAAATTCACTGGTGTTATTTATTGATGATTTACAGTGGTGTGATAGTGCTACTTTTGAATTTTTGCAGCATATTTTTGCTAATACACAAGACTACCCGAATTTATTTTTTATTGGCGCGTACCGAAATAATGAAGTTGATAGCGTACATCCCTTATCTTTTTTACTTAAATTAATAACTGAGATAGGGCTAAAGCCAAAGCAATTAAGAATAGGGGCGTTAGATCAGGTCGCTTGCCATGAAATGGTCGCCTATATTTTGGATTTGCCTTTGCAAAAAACGCAGCATTTAGCCGAATTTTTAGCAGAATTGACCGAAGGTAACCCTTTATTTGTCAGTGAAAGTTTATCTTGGTTAAATGCAGAAGAGCTTTTAGTGTTTAGTGAAAAAGGTCAATGGGAATGGGGAATGGACAAGATTAGTCATTCCAATATGCCGAGCACTGTGGTTGATATGTTTGGTTCTAAGATTAGCCAATTAGACAAGAAGACATTGGATATTATTAAAACGTGTGCGTGTATGGGTAACCGTTTTTCAGCTGAAGAAGTCGCACTGATTCATAATATTAAGCTAAGTGATTTGTTTGAATACTTAAAGCCAGTTTTAACCTTGGGTTTATTTATTGAGAGTAAAATAGAATTCCAGTTTGTACATGATAGGGTACAAGAAGCGGTCTTAAAATTATTATCACCTAAACAACGGAAAGGCATTCATTGGAAGGTTGCTTGGCATTTGTTACAAGATATGACTTTAGATGCCGGACTAGAGAAGCAAGATAACTTATTTACCATTGCAGCGCATTTAGATTTAGGTTGCCCTAAAAAAATAACTGATGAAGAGGTCTTGCAAGTAGCCAAAGTTAACTTTCATGCAGGTAATAAAGCGCTGAATGCATTAGCGACACAAGCGGCTAATGAATATTACCGAGCGGGTTTAACTTTGTTGACTGACGATTTTTGGGAAAGTCAGTATGCATTGATGTATCAGCTACATAAAAAATTAGCAAAAACGGAATTGATGTGTGGACGCTATGAAGCCTCGGAAGGCTTGTTAAATGAATTATTAAAACGTTCGGTTGATGATATTGATAGAGCAGAGGCGTTAGCCGAACAGACAACGTCTTTATCATCCATTGGTAATTTTATTAAGGCCATTGATACGGCGAATAAAGGCTTAGCCTATTTTAATAAAGCGATTCCTAATGATGATGCTGAGGCACAAAAACGATTAGCCTTAACCCTGCAAGAGATTGCGAGTAAATCTAATGATGTTTGGCAAGATATTCTTGAAATTTCCTTTACTGAAGATAGAAAAAGTAAGGTAGAACTGGTGTTTTATAGTGAATTGATTCCTGATTTGTATATGTCAGGGCTAGTGCCACAGCTCTATTTATCGGCAGCGCAATCTACCTTGCATTGTTTAGAGGGAGGAATGGATGAATCGGTCATTTATTCTTTTTCTATTATGGGACTAAATTTAGGCGAGCAAGGGCAATTTGAACAAGCTTTTCGTTACCAAGATTTAGCGCATGATTTATGCGCACAATATCCCGATACTTTCGGTGCAACACGCGGTATTAACGGTATTGTTTGGTGTAATATGCATACACGCAGCCACCCACAGGAAATTGTTGAGTATTGTCGAAAAGGGATTCAATCGGGTAATAACTGTGGTGATTTATATAATGCTGGCTTATCTTATGGGCCATTAATGTGGAACTTACAAGTTCAAGGTCATGATCTTTCTTTAATACAATCGACAGCTAATGAATGCTTGGCATTTTCACAAAAAAATCAGTTATTATTTTCTGTTGGTCTAGCTGAAGCGATGATAGAAGGCTGGGTTGAGCCTATGAATAATAGGGCTAAAGAGCCTAGTTTTATGGCTGAAAAACTAAAAATATGGAAAAGCCAAAATCATGTTGCTTCTGCCGGGAGTTATTTTTTACTTTTAGGGACAAGCCATTTTTATTTTGGACGATATGAGGAAGCGGCTAAAAATTTAGAGACTGTTCAAGAGTTCTTAACGGGGATGACCGACAATGTGCTTAAGCGACAGTGGTATGCGTTTAAGATACTTTGTGGCTTACTACATGATAAACAAGAATCTAACGAGATAAAACAAGCAAGGTTGACCCCCTTATTGGAACAGTTAGAGGTATGGGCTGAGTTTGGCCCGTTATTGAAGCCCTATTTGGCTTTAATAAAGGCGGAATGGCAACGTTATTTTAGTGATTCAGCGGACATAGCGATGCTTTATTTGCAGGCTATTGAGCTAGCGCGTGAACAGAATTATATTTTTTTAGACGGGTTTATTAATGAGCGCTTTGCATTATGGCTACAAGAAAAAGAGTGGGTTAGTTATCAGCAATATTTACAGCAGGCACTAGAGTGTTATCGTGAGTGTGCTTGTGTCGGTAAAGAGATTCAATTATTAGAAAATTATGCTGATATTTTTAAATATCAGCAAAGCAATGAGTTAGTGGAGGTAAGTGAGCAAGACAGTGGCTATACCTTGCCTGATCTTGATATGGATTATTTAATTAAATCCTCCTTAGCGATTTCAGCAGAAACAGATCAAATGAAGTTGTTATCGAAAATTATGAGTGTTGTGTTGGAATGTTCTGGCGCACAAGCAGGCTGTTTATTACAACTGAAAGAGGGCGAGTGGGTTTGTGGTAGTGATGATGCCCATGATGAACAAGTGCCAATTAATCAAGTACCGATTATTTGTCAAGGCGTTGTGCATTACGTTAGTCGGACGAAAGAAAGTGTGGTACTAGTGGATGCGCTGGAATCAGAAGAATTTCAGCACTTACCCGAAGTGATAGAGCACTCTATACGCTCACTATTATGTGTGCCGATATTACGACAAACCGACATGGTCGGCATACTCTATTTAGAAAACTCATTATCTCCCGGTGTTTTTACCGCTGCAAAAGTACGCATGATAGAACTACTTAGTTTACAGATGGCTATTTCTATAGAAAATGCGCAGTTAATTGCAGAGATTGGTGATTTTAATAAAGAACTAGAGCAACGCGTTAAGGAGGAGTCTGAAAAAAGCAGGGAGAAAGATCATATCCTGATACAGCAATCCAAATTAGCGACGATGGGGGAAATGATTAATAATATTGCACATCAATGGAGGCAACCACTGAATGCATTAGGCTTATTGTTTGGTAATTTACAAGATGCACAAGAATTTAATGAATTAACTACCGATTACCTCAATAAGCAAATTGAGAATGGTTTTCTTTATATCGATAAGATGTCAGATACCATCAATGATTTTAGAGATTTTTTTAGTCCCGATAAGCAACGTAAAGTCTTTAGTGCAAAAGAAGCGATTGATGATGCTGTGCAACTGGTTGAAGCAAGCTTTAAAGTACATAATATTGAAATTACATTAGATATCCCTGAGGATGTTGAAATATATGGTATTCTCAATGAATATGCTCAGGTTGTTTTGAATTTATTAACTAATGCAAAAGATGCCATTGTAATGAACAGTGGTAAGCGCGTGATAGCGGTGAGTTTAAAGGTTATAAAAGAGAAAGTGTATTTAACCGTACAAGATACGGGCGGTGGTATTGACGAAGATGTTTTAGGTCATATTTTTGAGCCGTATTTTTCCTCTAAAGAAGGCGGAATGGGGATTGGCTTATATATGTCTAAAATGATTGTTGAAAGTAGTTTGCAAGGGTATATTGAAGTCTGCAATGTAAGTGGTGGTGCTAAGTTTTCGATTGTAGCGCCAGTGCTGGCTAATAATAATGAATATCAAAAAAATACGTCATCTCATCAATAGCAGGAGCTTGTAATGGAAGGTGCGAAACAAGAAAATAATGCCGAGAAATTGTATCTTCAGTCGCTTAGTATTTTATATGTGGAAGATGAGGATGAAGTACGCGATCAGCTGACGACGTATTTAAGAAGACGTTGCCGCAAGGTTTATACTGCGGAAAATGGTAAAAAAGGATTAGAAGCCTATCAAAAATATCGGCCAGATATTGTGGTTACCGATATTTTAATGCCCGTTATGGACGGCCTTATTATGGTCGAATATATTCAAGAAATTTTCCCACAAGTTGCAGTTATTGTTACCACAGCCTTTGAAGAACCGCGATATTTTCATAAAGCGATTGAGCTGGGTATTCAGCAGTATGTTAACAAGCCTGTCAAATTACCGACGCTTGAACAAGCGCTATTTAAGTGTGCACGAACTCTGAGGACAGAAGAGAAATTACGCTTAGCCGCCAAAGTATTCGAGTCATCTAAAGATGCTATTTTTATTTGTGATAATAAAAATAAAATTGTTTCAATCAACCATGCATTTACAAAAATAACTGGCTATGAGGCTGGTGAAGTTATAGGGAGAAATCCTAAAGTTTTACAATCAGGCAGACATGATAATGATTTTTATCATTTGCTTTGGGCTGATTTATTATCTAAAGGGTACTGGAAAGGAGAGATTTGGAACCGTCGTAAAGATGGGGAAACTTTTCCTGAGTGGTTATCTATCAGCTTAGTTCATGATGATGCTCATGAAATATCGCACTATATTGCTATTTTTAGTGATATTACTGATATTAAATCTTCCGAAGCGCATATAGAGTTTTTAGCGAATTATGATCCTTTAACTCAACTACCTAACCGGCGCTTATTTATTGACCGTTTAGATCAGGCAATTAAAACAGCGGCGCGTGAGAAAACGCAGTTAGCGGTGCTATTTTTTGATTTAGATCACTTTAAAACCATTAATGATTCTTTAGGGCATAATATTGGCGATAAAATTCTCATTGAAGTCGCTGTTCGCCTCAGTGAGTGTATGCGTGAAATTGATAGCATTTCTCGACTATCGGGTGATGAATTTGCCGCAGTCATTACGGATATTGCGGATATCAGCGATGTCATTAAAGTGGTTAAAAAAATTATTGTTGCCATACGGGGGGCCTTTAAGATTAATGATTATGAATTGCATGTCACTATCAGCACGGGGATTAGTGTTTACCCTAATGATGGTGAAAATTATGAAATTTTGTTGAAAAATGCAGACACTGCGATGTATTGTGCAAAACATAGTGGGCGTGATAGTTTTGAATTTTTCTCTGCATCAATGAGCAGCCAAGCCCTAGAGAGGCTATCCTTAGAAGGTAGTTTACGTAAAGCGGTAGAAAATGAAGAATTACTGATTTATTATCAACCGCAAATTGAAGTCAATACAGGAAAAATAGTGGGTATGGAGGCATTGTTACGCTGGCCACATCCTCACTTAGGAATGATTGATCCAGAAAAATTTATTCCTTTGGCAGAGGAAACGGGATTAATTATTCCCATAGGAAAATGGGTATTAGCCGAAGCCTGTCGACAAAATAAAGTGTGGCAAGATCAAGGGATCATTGCCGTTCCTGTTGCAATTAATGTGTCTGCGGTACAGTTTAGGCAACATAATATTATGGAACTGGTGCAAACTGCGTTGTTAGAGTCAGGCTTAAAACCTCAATATTTAGAGCTGGAGTTAACCGAATCTTTATTAATGGACTGCTCAGAATATAACGTCACCTTGCTACAAGGTTTTAAGCAGTTAGGGGTACAGCTATCGATAGATGATTTCGGAACGGGGTATTCATCATTTAGTTATTTAAGTCGCTTTCCTATTAATAAACTGAAAATTGACCAACCCTTTTGTGAAGGGATTCCAGAGAACAAAAGTAATGCTTCGGTTGTTAGCGCTATTATTAGTTTAGGACATGATTTAGGTATGATTGTCATTGCTGAAGGTGTTGAAGAAGAAAAACAGCTGAGCTTTTTAGAGGCGCGTCAATGCGATGAAGTGCAAGGGTTTATTTTTAGCCGACCTGTACCCGCTGATGAAATGGAAGCATTACTTAAAAAAGGGCATATCAAATTAAGTAATTAACTGATGTTATGCAGAGCTCCTATTTTTCAGCCCTGATTATATAACACCAAGTAGCCCGTATGAAGCTTGCGCAATACGGGGATTTGATGCACTGTTTATCCCGTATTCCGTACCTCCATACGGGCTACGATGGCTACGGTTACTCTGTTTTTAGCATCGGTGAAAAAACTATTTTCACACTGCTTTACGTGAAGGCTAAAGCCTTCACCCCAAATATTGAAACACGCATCTTATCCGCCTTTTCAAAATAGGCTTAATACAAGTCGATCGGGTCTATATCTAAAGACCATTTAACTTTACGTGCGAGTTTTAATTTGGATATTTCGGGCACTAAATAATTTAAAAGCTGGTGTAAGGGTTTGCGCTGATTATTTTGCAATAACAGTTGATAGCGAAATTGACCTGCTTTTTTTTGCATAGGCGCAGAAACAGGCCCTAGAGCTAAAGTATTAAAAGAATGCCGGTTAATGATTTCGCTAATCGCATATAAAAATTCTAAGGCAAACTCTTGATTGATGGATGTGGCGCGTAATAAGGCTTGATAAGTGTAGGGTGGAAGCTGGGCTTCTTGGCGTTCAGCAAGTGCGGCTTGCGCAAAACTGGCGTAGCCTTGCTGTATTAATGTATTTAATAAAGGATGCTCAGGTTGGCGCGTTTGCATAATCACATGGCCTTTCTTTTCGGCTCTGCCCGCGCGACCCGCTACCTGAATAATAAGCTGTGCTAATTTCTCTGCCGCATGAAAATCAATGCTAAATAAACCACTATCCACATCCAGCAAGGCCACTAAAGTGACATTCGGAAAATGATGCCCTTTAGCGAGCATTTGCGTGCCTAAGATAATATCCACACGCCCTGAGTTAATGGCATCAAGTTGTTCTTCTAATGCGCCTTTTCGCTGCGTGCTATCTCTATCTAAACGCACAATATTTTGTTGTGGAAAGAGAACGTGAAGTGCTTGTTCAACGCGTTCTGTGCCCAATCCTAGTGGTTTTAATTCATTAGATTTACATTCAGGACAAACTTTTATTAAATACTGTTCGCTACTGCAATGATGGCAGCGCAATTTTTGCTGCTGAAAATGCACCACTAAATTAGCATCGCAGCGCTTGCAGTGAGCAGTCCAGCCACAGCTATGGCAAATTAGAGTCGGCGAATAACCGCGACGATTTAAGAATAATAAAACCTGCTGTTTTTTAGCGAGGACAGTCTTCATTATTTTTATAAGCGCGGGTGATAAGCCTTCTTGTAGGTATTGATTACGGATATCTAATAAAGATAAGCTGGGCGGTGTTGCCGAGCCGGCGCGTTGGACTAAAGCTAAACGTGTATAACGTTGCTGTTTTACGTTATATAGGCTTTCTAGTGAAGGTGTGGCAGAGCCTAAAACAATCGGAATATTTAAAAGTTTTGCGCGCACAATCGCCACATCACGTGCAGAAAAGCGAAAGCCTTCTTGTTGTTTAAAAGAAGAATCATGTTCTTCATCTAAAATAATCATGCCTAAATTAGGGCAGGGTGTGAGTAACGCGGAGCGAGTACCTAATAAAATTAAGCTGTTCGCTTGTTGCATATTCAGCCAAGCCTGGTGGCGTTGCATTTCGGTATGTTTGGAGTGGAAGGTTTCAATTTTGGTGGAAAACCGTGCATTAAAGCGTGCTTCCAGTTGCGGGGTGAGGGTTATTTCAGGCAATAAAACCAGAACTTGTAATCCCTTATCTAAAATTTGTTGAATACACTGCAAATACACTTCAGTTTTACCACTACCGGTTACGCCATCTAATAAGGAAACTGAAAATTGCTGATTGTTTTTGTTGATATGTTCAATCGCTTGTTGCTGCTCTGGATTAGCGATCAGAGCGGGTTGTTTTTGCAGCGAGTGAGTTGTTTTTTTTGGGCTAGTTAAATGAATTAAATCTTTTTTTAATAATGCCTTTAAGCTTGGCTGGTAAAGTGAAAACTGAGAGGCAATATCGCTACGGCAGGTGGCTTGTGGCTGTTTTGCTATAAATTCAAATAGCGCGTGTTGTTTATGTGCATTTTTAAATAATGTGCGATCAAACGCTTGCCCCGCTGCTGTTAATGCGTAATAAGGCGTGGCGGTGACTACACTCGGTTTTCCTTTGCGTAATGCCGTGGGTAGCGCGCTAATAAATACATCACCAATTGGGTGGTGATAATAACGATGCGCCCAATGTAATAGTTTTAAGTCATTTTCTAGTAATAAAGGGCTGTTATCTAAAATGGCTTCTGCCACTTTTAATTTATCTATGGGGCTGTCGCTGTCAGATTTTACAGCAACAAGTAGGCCTATTTTTGACGAGGAGCCAAACGGAACTTTGACGCGCATTCCCGGGAGTGTTTTTTGTCGAATAGCATCACTAGGTGCTAAATAATCAAACAAGCGGTCAACAGGGATGGGGATGGCAATACTTAAAATAAATTTTTCTGAATTCGACATTTTAAGTTATTTGGCTTGTAAGTGCTTGTTGAATAGATGAAAAAAGTTACCACAAAAACCTGTGGATAACTTTGTGTGTAAGCTGAGGAGAAGGGCATCAACTCCTTGATTTATAGGTACGCTGGATAACTTTTATGGAAAATAAGGTTGTTTGTTAATTAAAGCAAAATCAATAGCTTATGTAATTAAAAGATATTTTTTTAGTGCGTAAGTTTTAATCAGTGTTTTCAATATAGTGACAGAAAAAAACTGTGTGTAAACCTAAATAAAAAAATAAAAATATTGACAGGGATGAGCTGGGATTTTCTGTGAAGGGTTGCGTAGTGTTTATAACAAACAATAAAAAAGGTGTTAGTTATTTTGTATAACTAACACCTTTAAAATTATTAACAATAAACAGACTACTAAGGAATGAGAATCCCGCGAATCATAAAAAATAGCATGGCAGCTAATATCGCTGATAGAGGAACCGTAATGACCCATGCAGCAGCAATTTTATAAACATGAGAGCGTTGCACGAGCTCTTCGTTATAGGCTTTTTTGAGTGTTTTACGTTCTTTTTTTGTGAATTCTGTTTCGCTATTTTTTGCTTGCTCTTTCAATTCATTAAGCATTGAAGATTTAGTCGCCACATCAGCCGCTTGAAAGCGATTTAAAAATAGGCGAGTAGTTTCTGGGTCTAAATGTTCATGGTGTTCTTTAATGCTTGCAATACGCTTTTCTTCGCTATGCTTCAGATATTCACGTAAAAATCCCACACCAAAAATAGCGCCGACAGCAATATGCGTAGAACTAACCGGTAAGCCTAATTGACTAGCAATAATAACCGTAATCGCAGCGGCCATAGAGACACAGAAAGCGCGCATTTTATCAAGTTCAGTAATTTCAGAGCCAACCGTACGAATTAATTTTGAGCCATATAAAGCTAAACCCAGGGATAAACCTACTGCGCCAATGAGCATAACCCAAAGCGGAATGGCTGCTTTTTTCGCAATTCCACCGTGTGTAATGGCATCGTTAATTGCTGCTAAAGGACCGACTGCATTAGCGACATCATTCGCGCCATGGGCAAAACTTAAAAAAGCAGCGGCGCAAATAAGCGGGATAGTGAATAAGGTATTCACACTGTTTTTGGAGTTATCTAAATTTGCAGCAATTTTTTTAATAATAGGGCGAACGGCAAGATAGATAATGGCAGCAATGGCAAGCCCTAAAGAACCGGCGACAAGAAAATCAACTTTCCAAATCTTTTTAAGACCTTTTAATATTAAATAAGTAGAAAAAGCCCATGCCATTGTGGCAATTAACAACGGCACTACGGTTTTTGCAGATAACAGCTTATTTTCTTTATAGGTAATGGTGCGTTTTATGAGATAAAGAAAGCAAGCAGCAATGACCCCTCCAAGTGCGGGTGATATAACCCAGCTCGCAGCAATTTTTCCGAAAACAGTCCAGTTTGCAATGCCAAAACCACCGGCTGCAATTCCAGCACCTAAAACACCACCAACAATAGAGTGGGTAGTAGAAACAGGCGCGCCAATGAACGTCGCTATATTTAGCCAAATTGCCGCGGCTAACAGTGCGGCTAACATTAACCAAATAAAGGTATCAGAATCATTAATTAAAGACGGGTCAATAATACCCTTTTTAATGGTGCTAACGACTTCACCACCCGCAATCAATGCGCCGGCAGATTCAAAAATCATCGCAATTAAAATAGCAGACATTAACGTCAATGCTTTAGATCCCACTGCAGGGCCAACATTGTTAGCTACATCATTGGCACCAATGTTCAGCGCCATATAACCACCGATAACAGCGGAAATAACTAAAAACGTATGGTTAGCCTGTATTGCGACTGGCATATTACTTATAAAGTAAACGATTCCTGCTAAAAATAGCAGAGCGCCGCCTAGTTTGAGTGCTTCAGCTCGTAAAGAGCTGGTAGCTTGTGCAGGGAGGTTCATAAAGTAAATTCCAGTAATTTAAAAGTAGATATATTAAAGGTAAGACGCCGTCTTAGTTTATTGGGTAAATATTACAGTATGCATGACAAATGTGACAGTTGTATGACAAAAAAATGAAAATTTTTCCACACTGTTTGTTGCACTGGAAATGATGAAAAATATTTAAATATTGTCACAAGCTTGTCACATTTACTTTTTATACTTCAGTTTCATTTACAAATAACTGGAAATAAAAATGACTCTGAAGACACCTGTCTTATCGATGATTGTAGGATCAGTTCTTGCTGTTGCTGCAGTAACAGCAAATGCTGCTGAACAAATTAAAATTGTTGGTTCATCAACCGTTTATCCTTTCTCTAGCTCGGTCGCTGAAGAGTTTGGTGCAACCACTAAAAATCCAACACCTATCGTAGAATCAACCGGATCAGGTGGCGGAATGAAGTTATTTTGTAAAGGGGGTGATGCAAATACACCTGATATTACTAATGCTTCACGTCGTATGAAAGCAAAAGAATTCAAAATGTGTGCTGAAAATGGCGTAACCGATATTACTGAGGCAGTTATCGGCTTTGACGGTATCGCTATCGCACAAAATAAAAGCAATGCACCTTTAAAACTAACAAAAAAACAATTATTGTTAGCGGTTGCGGAAGAAGTACCTGCTAAAGACGGGACTGGATTAATTAGAAACCAATATAAAAACTGGAATCAAATTGATTCTAGTCTACCTGACAGAGAAATCATCATTTACGGACCACCAACAAGTTCGGGTACACGTGATGCTTTCGAAGATATGATCATGAAAGGTCAAACTAAGAAAATGGACGTTTATACTTCTTTATATAAAGCGGACAAAGTGAAAAATAAAGCTTATAAAAAATATCATAAAATCAGACAAGATGGCGTTTATGTTCCATCCGGTGAAAATGATAACTTAATCGTACAGAAATTAGATAAAAATCCTGCGGCTATCGGTATCTTTGGTTACAGCTTCCTAATGGAAAATGACGATAAAGTAAGTGCTGCACAAGTTGAAGGCGTTGTTCCAACACCAGACACTATTTCTAGCGGTGACTACCCAATCTCTCGTTCTTTATTCTTCTATGTTAAAAACTCACACAGAGCTTCTGTGCCTGCAATTGATAAGTATGTTGCGATGTTCATGAGCGAAGACATGATTGGTACTGAAGGAATTCTAGGTGAAATCGGCTTGATCGCTCTACCTGATGCACGTCGTACCGCTATCAGAGCAAGTGTTGCTAGTCATACTAAATTATCGTTAGATGATTTAACTAAAAAATAAGGTTTGATTTAAATCTTTACTACAAAAGTGCTGCTTTTAAATTAATTTCCCCGTTAGTTTGTCAGTCAGCATAGCAATAATAAAAGGTTGAATAGATGCGAGTTTATTCAGCCTTTTATTGCGTTGTAAGTTTTTACATAGGATATATTTCTTGAAGTCTTTTGAGTTAAAACAACGAAATCATGGTTTAAAAGAGCGGCTGATTCATCTTTGTTTGGTTATGGCTGCAACCGTTTCCATCCTGACTACCTTTGGTGTGCTTTTTTCGATTCTATTTGAGGCGATTGAATTCTTTAAAATGCGCAGTTTTTGGTATTTTATTACTGGAACAGAATGGTCGCCAGGTGTAGATAATAGCAAATTTGGTGCCTTACCAATTTTTGCTGGTACCTTCATGATAACCTTTATCGCTATGGCAGTTGCTTTGCCTATCGGTTTGGGAAGTGCTATTTTTCTGAGTGAATATGCATCACCTTTTATGCGCGATAAACTTAAACCTTTATTGGAAATATTGGCGGGTATTCCCACGGTGGTTTATGGCTTCTTTGCTGCCATTACCGTAGCACCTGCAATCGTTAGTTTTTTTGCATCTATCGGTATTCAAGCTTCATTTAATAGTGCCTTAGCGAGTGGTATCGTTATGGGAATTATGATTATTCCAGTTATTTCTTCTCTAAGTGATGATGTTATACGCGCAGTGCCAGACTCGCAACGTAAAGCGGCGTTAGGTTTAGGTATGACTGAAGGCGAAACCATTATGGATATCGTTATTCCTTCAGCCTTACCCGGTATTATTTCCGCGTCTATTTTAGGCTTATCTAAAGCGCTAGGGGAAACCATGATTGTGGTTATGGCGGCTGGCTTACGCCCGAATATGACATGGAATCCGCTTGAAGATATGACCACAGTCACCGTTAGAATTGTAGATGCATTGGTGGGTGATAATGAGTTTAACTCGCCTGATACCTTATCCGCATTTGCCTTAGGCTTAGTGTTATTTTTCGTGACATTAATTTTAAATGTCATCTCGCTAAGTTTGATCCGCAAGTTTAAAGAAAAATACAAGGTGAATACCTTATGAGTAGCACAACAAAAAAAACAGATAATCCTTTTCATGATGCCTCTTTAAATAAGCGACATTTCAAAGCGAAAGCCTTTAAAGTTTTTACCATTACGTCCATTATTTTCTCAGTCAGTTTTTTACTGTTTTTCTTGGGAGATATGGTCTATAAGGGATTACCTGCTTTCAAACAATCTTATATACAAATTGATGTCAGCTACAGTGAAAAAAGCTTAGCTTCTACAAGGCAAGCGATAGATAAAAAATATCGACGCGTTGTGAGTCGATCTTGGTTAAGAAACATTCCTCGTCAGGTAGAAGCAAACCCTGAATTAATGAATACCACGCAAACGAGATGGGTGTTACTCAATCATCAAGTGGATCAATATTTAAAAGGGCACTATTACAAAGTAAAAGCGAAACAGTTAAAGTTGATTGATGCAATGTTGGCAGGAGGCCAAGTGGAGTTGCAGTTTAATACGATTTTCTTTACGCATGGTGATTCAAAAATTCCTGAGAATTCAGGCTTCAAATCAGCAATCATTGGTTCAATACTAACCTTAATTGTGATGATGCTCGTCGCCTTTCCGTTGGGCGTTATGACCGCAGTTTACTTAGAGGAATTTGCGCCAGATAATCGCTGGACGCAGTTAATTGAAGTGAATATCAATAATTTAGCGGCTATTCCCTCCATTCTGTTTGGTTTATTAGGTTTGGCGGTATTTATTACTTTATTTGGTATGCCGCGTAGCTCACCTTTAGTAGGCGGGTTAACTTTAGCACTAATGACTTTACCGATTATTATTGTTAGTTCTCGCGCAGCATTGCGTAGTGTGCCTGATAGTATTCGTCAGGCTGGATATGGACTGGGGCTAACCAAAATTCAAGTGGTACAAGATCATGTGATTCCACTTGCCTTTCCAGGGATTATGACCGGTGCAATTATCGGTCTAGCGCATGCAATGGGTGAAACTGCGCCACTCATTATTATTGGAATGATTGCCTTTATTCCCGATACGCCGACTTCAATCTTTGAAGCGGCAACAGTTATGCCTGCACAATTATTTACTTGGGCTGGTATGCCAGAAAGAGCTTATATAGAACGTACAGCGGCAGGGATTATGGTATTAATCAGTGTATTAATTACACTGAATGCATTTGCAATTTATTTGAGAAAGAAATTTGAGGTTAAGTGGTAAATGAAGCAAGAAACTGACACTAAAATTCAAGTCCGTGATTTGAACTTATATTATGGCGATAACCATGCCTTGCATGGGATCAATATGGATATTCAAGAAAATAAAATTACGGCTCTTATTGGCCCATCAGGCTGTGGTAAATCAACTTTTTTACGCTGCCTTAATCGAATGAATGATTTGATTGCTAGCGTTAGTATTGAGGGTGACGTCATTGTTGACCAAAAGAATATTTACGATAAAGATGTTGATGAAGTCGCTGTGCGTAAACGCATCGGTATGGTGTTTCAACAGCCTAACCCCTTTCCAAAATCAATCTATGAAAACGTTTCCTATGCGCCTATTAAACACGGAATCGTTAAAAAAGGCGCAGAGTGTGATGAATTAGTGAAAAAGTCACTGATTCAAGCGGGGCTATGGGAAGAGGTTAAAGATAAATTAGCGGAACCGGGTACGTCCTTATCCGGTGGTCAGCAGCAACGTCTTTGTATTGCACGTACGATTGCAGTACAACCTGATGTGATTTTAATGGATGAACCGACCTCCGCATTAGACCCGATCTCTACAGAAAAGATTGAAGCCTTAATGTTAGAGCTTAAGAAAGAATATACCATTATTATTGTGACGCATAATATGCAACAAGCAGGGCGCGTGGCAGATATGACAGCCTTCTTTCATATGGGGGATCTGATTGAATATGCAGAGACCGAGACTATTTTTATTAATCCAGTACAGAAAAAGACAGAAGATTATATTACAGGGAGATTTGGATAATGTTGCCAACAGAAATCGAAAAATTACATAAAATTAAAGCCGATATGATGGCTTTAGGTGAACATATTGTAAAAGTGAATGAAGACATTTTAAATGCATTAAAAGCTAAAAAAGGTTTAAAAATTGACGAGATAGAACTCTATTCAAAAAAGCAGTGGCGCGAAAAAATTGCGGATATTGATAGTCAAATTATTAATGTGTGTGCGTTATATTCGCCAGAAGCGAGAGACTTAAGGCAATTAGTGGCATTTTTAAAGATAACCAATGAATTTGATCGTATTGAAAACAGTTGTCGCTCGTTTTTGCGTGAATTACCAACGGTTTTAGAAGGGGACATGGATAAAGACTCTATTTTAGAGTACGCCATACCTTTACAAAAAACCTGTGTCAAAGCCGTTAAAAATGCAGTTGCACTTTTTAATACCAAAGACAAAGAGGAGGTTAATCAACTGTATAAATCGGTTGTTCTAGAAGAAGATAAAAATGACGAGCTTTATAAAATGATTGAAAAAAGCTTGTTGAATGAAGTGAATGAGAATATTGAGTTATCTCGAGAATACCAAGGCGCATTATCAGCTTTACGTCGTTTAGAAAAAGTGGCAGATAGAGCCTTAAGCATTGCAGTATTAATGCATTTTGCAAAAATTGGCGGAACGATTAGTCAGCCAGAGCTCAGTGATATCTAAACGCTAACAATAGATTAACTAGAATCTTTGCTTGCTGAGTGCACCTAGGCAATCAAAGATTCGCTTCTTCTTTTTTCGGCTTTTTAGCAAAACCAGCGCCTTTTTTTATTTTGGCTTTTAGTTCTAATGCTTCAATTAGAGTGCGGTAATCTATTCCTTGTTTATGCATTTCTGCAAAGCAACTGGCAGTAGCGGCAATTGCATTGGGTACTTCATCTTTTTTCTTATAAGACTGAAGATTCTTATCACTCACTTTTATTAAGTTGCTGAATTTTGGCAAACTAATCTCGGCATCAAGTAATAGTTTTTTAAACTCTATAAAGGTCATGATTTTTCCGTATATTTAATATTGTTTTGCTATATTTTATAGCTATTGAATATAAAATGTTGACGTTTTTTTATTCAGCTCTTAAAATAGTCATAACTTATTACTATTGGTAAGTTATTTTATTTCTCAATATAAGGAAAAAACATGTCTAAAGTCGTTAAGAAAAAAGTTGCACTTAAAATTGCTAAAAAAGTAACTAAAAAAGCAGTAGCAAAAAAAGTTATCGCTAAGAAAAAAGCAAAAGCTGTTGTAAAAAAAGCAACTAAAGCAGTTTTAAACAAAAAAGCTAGCAACAAGAAGTCAGCTAAAAAAGTGGCTAAAAAAGCAGTAAAAAAAGCGGCTTAATATTCGTTAAGTTGTTTGAATAAAACATTGAATGGCTGTGGCATATAGAAATTGCAGTCATTTAATGTACACGTTTTTAAATTTACAAATTTTATATTGCCTCTCATAGATAGTTCAAAGTGAGGTAATAGCCTTCGAAATAAGCTTCTTCTGTTGATGATTTTCTTTTTTTTCAGAAAATAACATGACTGTCATAATTTTATACAGGTATTGATGGTATTTTAATCAGCATATATCGATTAAAATAAGTGGTGAAAGCCGCTATGAGATAGAAATTTAACTTAACCATACCGCCAGCCTGAATTAATCATGGAAAATCCCCTATACCTCGAATTCCCCACGCAGCTAACTGTTAAAAAGTTTTTAAGTAAACTCAATAAGCAGCTAGATTTTCAAATAGTAAATCAGCAATACACAATAAAAACCTTTTACGATAGTTTTGATTGGCGCTTATACGGCGCAGGTATGAATTGTGAGTTGAATCAGTCTAAGTCCTTGTCTGAATTAAAATTACTAGATAATAAACAAGGTTCGTTGATTGCAAAGATAGAAACTGATGAGGTGCCGAGCTTTACGCATCAATTTGTCGATGTTAGATTTCAAACTCTGTTAAAACCGCACTTAGATATGCGAGCCTTATTATCAGTATGCTCATTACCTTATGAAGCCTATTCGATTAATATACTGAATAAAGATCAAAAAACCGTATTACGTTTGCAGATTGATGAATACGAATTACTTAATCATCAAGTGCAACTTTTTCCACTGAAAGGCTATGAAAAAGCGCACTATAAAATCGCACAAATACTGCAAGAGAAATTGGATTTGCAAGCGACGCCCTGTAGTACGGTTTTAAATGCAGCACTTAAATTACAAAAACGCATTCCACAAGATTACAGCTCAAAATTAGCAATTAAATTAACACCCGATATGCGTGCAGATAAGGCAAGCAAGCTAATTTATAAGCAGTTATTACAAGCGATTCAAATTAACGAAGCTGGAACGATAGCGGATATTGATTCAGAGTTTTTACATGATTTTCGTGTTGCTGTACGCCGTACACGTGCGGGCTTAAGCCAAATAAAAAACACCTTACCCGACGAAATTGTTAACAATTACGCCACTTTTTTCGCATGGCTAGGGAAAATCACTGGCGCTACGCGTGACTTAGATGTCTATCTATTAAGTTATCCACAGTATAAAGCCGTATTACCGGTTACTTTGCAGGATGATATTCAGCCTCTGTATGATTTCTTGCTAAAAAAACAAGCTGAAGCGCAAAAACAATTAGCAGAAGAGCTGAGCAGTTATGAGTATAGCCGGCAGTTACTTGCATGGAAAGAATACTTAAATAAAAAATCGCCGAAAGAAGCTACAGGCGCTAATGCGCAACAAGATATTCTTACTTTAGCTAATGCAAGAATCAAAAAGGTCTACCAAAACGTAATTAAAGAAGGCGAGGTGATTAATGCGGACTCACCTGCTGAATCCTTACATGACTTAAGGAAAACCTGTAAAAAATTACGTTATTTAATGGAATTTTTTCAGAGTTTATATCCTGAAATTGAAATAAAACCTGCCATTAAAGCACTCAAAGGCTTTCAATCGGTCTTGGGTGACTTTCAAGATTATGAAGTGCAAGAGCTAACTCTTAAAGAGTTCAGCCATGAAATGATGCAGAATAATGTACCAGCTAATACCTTATTAGCTATGGGCGTGTTGGTACAGTATTTAGATAGTATGAAGTGCGATGCACGCGCACATTTTGCCGAGCAGTTTGATTTATTTGTTGAACCTAAAAATACTGCGATGTTTAAGCAGTTGTTTACTACCAAGGAAGCTTAATGACCATTATTGCAACGTATAATATTAAAGGTGGAGTAGGGAAAACATCAACTGCGGTTAACCTTGCTTATTTAGCAGCGCAAGGCGGCTATAAAACGCTGATTTGGGATTTAGATCCACAAGGTGCCAGCAGTTATTATTTTAGAATTAAACCGAAAGTGAAAGGCGGAAGTAAAGCCCTAATTGCTGGTGATAGAGAGCTAGATGGTTTGATTAAAGCGACTGATTTCGAAAACTTGGATTTATTGCCTGCTGATTTCTCATTCCGTAATTTAGATATTGTTTTAGATGAGCGCAAAAAACCAACGCAGCGTCTTAAAAAATTATTAGCGCCGTTAACCAAAGAATATGACTTCATATTTTTAGATTGCCCACCGAATATTTCTTTATTGTCTGAAGCGATTTTTGAGGCCTCTGAGCTGTTGTTATCGCCGATTATTCCAACGACCTTATCGTTGCGTACTTTAGAGCAACTAAAAAAATATCTTAAAGATAATAAACTTAAAAACCTGCAATTACTGCCTTTCTTTTCTATGGCAGATAGACGCAAGAAAATGCACAGAGAGATCATTGAAACCTTAGCAATACAACACCCAGATATACTGCAGGCGATTATTCCTTATGCGAGCGATATTGAGCGTATGGGCTTGGAACGTATGCCATTAGGAGGCTATATGAAACGATCACGTTCAACGGAAGCGTATCAATCGCTTTGGGCGGAGATATTAGTACTGCTTTAGCCTGCTTTTGAAACGGTGGATCTAAGATCAGCCTTCTAATATTTGGGGCGAAGGCTTTAGCCTTCATATAAAGCAGACTAAAGAGACTGTAAAGGTATTCATAATAACCCTAAAAACAAGCTGAATACCCGCTTCCGTAGCCCGTATGGAGGTACGGAATACGGGGTAAACAGCGCATCGAGTTCCCGTATTGCGCAAGCTTCATACGGGCTACTTGATGTTAACTATAAAATTAATCGTAAGCCTTCAATTCACTGCGTAGCATCAGTTAATTATTCATACATCATCATATTACTGACACATTGGCTCTATATACTTTGCCTTACTATTAAAAGTAAGGAACCGAGTAGATGATTGATGCGGAAAAAATTATAAGAGAAACTTATCCAGAGCTAAAAATTAGTAAAGATAATAAGCTTTTATTAAAGCTAGTTAAAAAGTTGATTCATGAAGATGATTTCAATTACGTGATTGAAACAAATAAGCATTTACGCGGTTTTGCTTTTTTGAATAAATTATTAGCTTATTTCAATTTTAGCTACCAAGCTTCTCCGCGTTCTTACAATAATATTCCTGCTGAAGGGCGTTTATTAGTGGTTGCAAACCATCCTATTGGTACACTAGATGGATTGGCCTTAGTGAAATTTATACGCTCTGTTCGGCCCGATGTGCGTATCGTTGCCAATCAAATTCTGTCACATATGCAACCGCTCGATTCGGTGTTTTTACCGGTTGATGTGTTATCTAAAAATGCGGGTCATAAGAAGTCTTATCTAGCTATGCTGGCGGCATTAGAAAACGAAGAAGCAGTTATTGTTTTTCCTGCAGGGGAAGTGTCGCGCATTACGCCGAAAGGGGTGCGTGATGGAAAGTGGAAGTCTGGTTTTATTAAATTAGCCAAAAAAGCAAAATGTCCTATTTTGCCTGTACATATCCAAGCCTCAAATTCATTGTTATTTTATGGCATGTCAACATTGTATAAACCTTTGGGTACTGCAATGTTGGTGAAGGAAATGTTTAATAAAAATGATCAAGAGCTTAAATTCCGTGTGGGCTCTCCTATTCCGTATAAAGCCTTTATTGATGAAGCATCTAATGCTAAACAATTAAGCCAAAAGTTTTATCAGCATGTACAAAACCTAGCCAAAAAGAAAAAAGTTTCTCTGTTTGATACGGTAGAAACGATTGCTCATCCAGTGAATAGTAAGGCACTTAAAAAAGCCTTGTATCAATCTCAGTTGTTGGGTGAAACAAAAGATGGCAAAAAAATATTTCTTTATGATTTTAAAGATGATTGCCCCGTCATGCAGGAAATTGCGCGCTTGCGTGAGCTGACTTTTCGTACTGTAGAAGAAGGTACAGGGGAGGCGCAAGATTTTGATGAATACGATATCTATTATCGGCACCTGGTTTTGTGGGATGTGAATGATTTAGAAATTGTCGGCTCTTATCGTTTGGGGGAGGGCAGTGCCATCATGAAAGCGAAGGGCATAGAAGGCTTTTATACCAACAGTCTATTTAAGCTGAACCCTGAATATAAAGCGCATTTTAACGATAGCATCGAGTTGGGCAGAAGCTTTGTACAGCCACGCTATTGGGGGCAGCGCAGTTTAGATTATCTTTGGTATGGAATTGGCGCGTATTTAAGAGCTAATCCGGAAAAGAAGTATTTATTTGGCCCCGTGAGCATGAGCAATAGTTACCCTGATGGAGCGAAGCAATTAATTATTGGTTTTTATAAACAGCAATTTTCTTCGGATTTGAATTTGGCTGAGGCTAGAAACCCTTTTGTGGTGACTAAAAAGGTGCAGAAATTAACCGAGAAAAGCATGAGTGAGGATTATAAAATCAGTTATAAATTATTGAATGCTGATTTAAAAAAACTCGGAGTAAAAGTTCCTACCTTGTATAAACAATATGCTGAAGTATGCAATGATCAAGGCTGTCATTTTATTGATTTTAATGTGGATGCTGATTTCGGTGATTGTATCGATAGCCTCATCATGATTGAAATTGATAAAATTACCGATAAGAAAAAACAGCGTTATATAAAGAAATCACTGTAGCTTTAGCCAGCGCACTATTGAACATTAAGCTAATAAAATTTTTATTAGGTTTTTTTCAGCTTATGGAGAAATAAAGTCGGCCTCCAAAAAACGATTACATAAATTTGAGACCATTTCTTGTTCCTGTAAAATCAAATCAATAAAGGCTTGAGCAGCGGGTGAGAGTCGTTTGGTTTCGTGATGCACCACATACCAGCTACGCATCAGCGGGAAACCCTGTACATCTAGTTCTATCAGACTATTCGTTGCTAATTCCAGTGTGATACTGTGTCGTGAAAGCGCGGAAATACCTAGATCAGCCATCACGGCCTGTTTAATGGTTTCACTACTGACTAAGACCATACTTGGTAGTAACTTTATTTGATTATCCAGCAAAAAGTCTTCCAAGGCCTTGCGCGTACCCGAACCTTGTTCGCGGAAAATAAAATCATATTTTTGTAACTCACTGACCGGAATATTTTTTTGTGTTGCCAAAGGGTGTGTAGGATTGGCGGTGATGACAATAGGATTATCAATGATAGGGTAACGTGTTAAGGGGAAATCCTCGGGCACCAAGCCCATAATTACTAAATCATCTTCATTGTTTTTTAAGCGCTGAATAATCTGACTGCGATTAACCACATCCAAATTTAATCTGACTTTAGGGTGTAATTTATGAAAAGCGCCTAGCAGATGCGGCGTAAAGTATTTTGCGCTAGTGACTGCGGCAAGGTGAAACTCACCTTCTAACTGGCCTTTCATTGCACTTAGCTTCATATCCATCTCATCTATTCGAGTAAATAGGTCCAGGCAGAAGGATTCAAGTTCTTTGCCGGTAGGCGTCAAAAAGACTTTTTTTCCTATCTTTTCAAATAAAGGCAAACCTAAGTTGTCTTCCAGTTGTTTTATTTGAATGCTGACGGCAGGTTGGGTTAGATTTAATTGATTTGCCGCCGCCGAATAGTTTTTACAGATAGCAACTTTTTGAAAGATTTTTAATTGATGAAGTGTGGCGCGCATAATTAAGTATAAATAAAAGTTAATGATTATTATTATATAAGTTAATTATCATTAATGGATAGGCTTTGTTAATATTCATTTCAAGTTGTCATGTTGACATTCGATGTTCAAATTTCTTGTAATTGATTGTAGCGCCACACCACTAAAACTTGGCTTTTGATCTGTTATTAGATTTAACAGGGAGAATTTGAGCATTAAGAATAAAGAACAATGAGGACTCTCTTTTCTTCAGCTGCTTTACTACGATAAAGCAAATACCGAGGATAAATATTGTGTTAAGCAAAATATTGATAGCAAATCGTGGTGAGATCGCCGTGCGTATTATCCGAGCTTGTCGAGAACTGGGTATGTGCTCTGTCGCGGTTTACTCCGAAGCGGATCGATTCGCACTGCATGTTAAAAAGGCGGATGAAGCCTATTGTCTGGGTGAAGACCCGCTCGCGGGCTACCTTAACCCGCAACAATTAGTGAATATCGCAAAATCTGTGGGCTGTGATGGCTTGCACCCAGGGTATGGATTCCTATCAGAAAATCCATTATTAGCCGAGATTTGTGCGCAACAAGGTATTGCTTTTGTGGGACCTGATGCTGAAATCATTAGTAAAATGGGCGATAAAACTGAGGCCAGAAAAAGCATGGTTGCCGCCGGGGTTCCTGTTACACCCGGTACAGATGATAATCTTGTTGATTTGGATGATGCGATAACTAAAGCACATGCCATTGGTTATCCGGTGATGCTGAAAGCGACCTCAGGTGGAGGAGGGCGTGGTATTCGACGTTGTGATAGTGAACAAGAATTACGTCAAAATTATGGACGCGTTATTTCTGAAGCCACTAAAGCGTTTGGGCGTGCGGATGTGTTTATGGAAAAATGCGTGGTTAATCCTCGACATATTGAAGTGCAGATTTTAGCTGATAATTTTGGTGATGCGATTCATTTGTACGAACGAGATTGCTCGATTCAACGGCGCAACCAAAAATTAATTGAAATAGCACCGTCACCACAGCTTTCACAAGATCAGCGTGAATATATTGGTGACTTAGCCGTTAAAGCAGCCAAAGCAGTCGGCTATAAAAATGCGGGCACCGTAGGATTTTTGTTAGATAGTGATGACAGTTTTTATTTTATGGAAATGAACACGCGGGTACAGGTAGAGCATACGATTACCGAAGAAATTACGGGTGTGGATATTGTCCAGGAGCAATTGCGTATTGCCTCCGGTTTACCGCTCAGTATTAAACAGGAAGAGATAAAAATTAATGGTTTTGCCATGCAATTTCGGATTAATGCCGAAGATGCACAAAACGATTTCTTACCTAGTTTTGGGCGTATCAGTCGTTACTATGCACCGGGCGGCCCTGGTGTGCGTACCGATACCGCAATTTATACAGGTTATACTTTGCCGCCGCATTATGATTCCTTATGCGCTAAATTGGTGGTTTGGGCGAAAGATTGGGAGCATGTTGTGGCGCGAGGACAACGTGCGCTGGAGGATATGCGATTGTCTGGTATCAAAACCACCATGCCTTATTATCATGAAATTTTAAATTCGGACGACTTTAAAAGTGGTGATTTTGATACCTCGTTTGTCGATACCCATCCCGAATTAACGCATTATTCATTGAAACGCGATCCAGAAGAGTTAGCGACTATTATTGCTGCCGCTATCGCGGTTCATTCAGGTTTTTAGGACATTATTATGAGCATACAAAATACACCCACAAAAGGCCCCGTTTATTTTACTGACGTTGTATTACGTGATGGCCATCAGTCTTTAATCGCAACGCGCTTGCGTACCGAAGATATGTTGCCTATTTGCGAAAAGCTGGATCGTGCCGGTTATTGGTCGCTGGAAGTTTGGGGCGGCGCAACCTTTGATGCTTGCTTACGTTTTTTAAAAGAAGATCCATGGGAACGTTTACGCCAGTTAAGATTAGCCTTGCCCAATACCCGCTTGCAAATGTTATTGCGTGGGCAGAATTTACTAGGCTATCGGCATTATGCGGATGATGTGGTGAATGCATTTATCGACAAAAGTGCAGAAAATGGCATTGATGTTTTCCGCTTGTTTGATGCGCTGAATGATGAACGTAATTTAATGACTTCTGTGAATGCAGTTAAACGTAATCAAAAACATGCGCAAGGCACGCTGTGTTATACCGTGAGCCCAGTTCATACTTTAGATAGCTTTGTCGAATTGGCAGTAAAACTCGAAGATATGGGCTGCGACAGTCTTGCGATTAAAGATATGGCCGGCTTATTAACCCCGTCTACGGCTGAGCAGTTGGTAAGCCAACTAAAAGAGCGTGTTGATTTGCCGCTATTTTTACATTCTCATTCGACTTCAGGGATGTCCGCTATGTGTCAGTTGAAAGCGGTCGAAGCGGGTTGTCAGCATATTGATACTGCAATTTCCAGCTTTGCGGGTGGCACCAGTCATCCACCGACAGAAACGATGGCAGTCGCATTGCGCGAAGCGGGGTATGAAGTCAATTTGGATATGGTGTTATTAAAAGAAATAGCGGATTACTTTAAAGAGGTACGCAAAAAATATCACCAGTACGAAAGTGCGTATTCGGGTGTCGATACTGATGTGCTTTTAAGCCAGGTTCCGGGTGGGATGATGTCGAATCTAGCCAACCAGTTAAAAGAGCAGGGGGCTTTAGAGACTGTGAAAGTATCCAAATGAATACCGCCCCTGAGAGTCCCTAGGTAAAAATTTTTAGCCTTTTAAAATTAAAAAACACACATAGCTCCTAATTTTAGTAAAACAGCCTAAATATTTCCTTAATTTACGCATATTGGCTGTTTTTTACCTCAT